>Ga0247727_10000258_pt1 | contig 126937 bp, 96 predicted proteins | sample WisWelCaveWW1625_FD_202498 | JGI IMG/M metagenome (GOLD analysis project Ga0247727, IMG submission 202498) | Biofilm microbial communities from Wishing Well Cave, Virginia, United States - WW16-25 | ecosystem: Environmental > Aquatic > Deep subsurface > Groundwater > Cave microbial mat...
GCCGCTCCTGATCCGTGAGTCGGATTTCCCACTCTTCTGGTGCCATGCCCCTCTCTCCTGCTGGCTCTCTCCGCCAGCAAGAGATTCATCGGCAAGACTCCGAAAAAACTTCACTCGAATCGCTTAGTAGAAGAGGAATGGCGCCTCACGGCGCCTTCTTCTTTTCCAGAAGGCACCGACGGACGTCATCACCGCATGGTGACGATCCTCCTGCTGGTCCTGGCGCAGGACACGGCCGCGCTGATCCGCGACCTCGACCACGACGACATCGAGATCCGCGACCGCGCGCAGCAGCGGCTTGAGCGGATGGCCAGCAGCAGTGGGCAAGTCGATCAAGCCATCGCCGCCCATCCGAGCAGGGAGGCCGAACCGCGGCTGCGGCGCATCGCGGACGCGCTTCGGCTGCGCAAGCGCATCGAGGAATTCGGCGGCGGCGAGCCGGTCAGCGGCTTCAGCGCCCGCGTCGAGGCAGATGGCACGGACTTCAAGATCGGCGACGTGATCCGCCTGACGATCACCTTCATGAACCTGGACGACGTCGAACGGAAGGTACCCCGCTTCCTCGACGTGATGGACGTCGTCACGCCCAGCCAGGCAGAGTGCCGCCTGTCGGCCGTCTCCGCGCTGCGAGTGACGAAGGTCGGCGCGAAGCACCCGATCGAGACCGCCATCGACGACCGCAAGCCGACGGCCGTAGTTGAGGAGTGGAAGTGCCGCCCCAACGACCAGGTCGCGCGCGCCGTCGCCCTCTTCGCCGTCGACGATCCGGACACGATCAGCGTTCCCGCGCTGCCCCCCGGCGAGTACGACATCGTCTTCACTTACTACGCGAAGACGAAGGACCTGCTCCCCGACGCGGCGAGCGATCTCGTCTCGCGGCCGCTGCGGATCAGGATCGAGCGTTGATTCCCGTAATCCCGGGCCGCGGGCCCGTTGAATAGACATGGTTCCTGCACTCTTCCTGTTTCTCTTCCAGTCTCCAAGCCTCGACGATATCGTCCGCGACCTCGGCTCCGACGAGCTCGAGACGCGCGACAAGGCGGAGCAGTCGCTGATCGCGAAGGGCCACACTCCCGGCGAGTACGACATCAAGATCGTCTACTACGCGTCGTCCAAGTCACTCCTCGCGGGCGCACAGAAGGACCTTGTCACCAACACGGTGCGCATCAAGGTTGTCGCGAAGTAGTCCCACTCGGAAACGCTCTGCGTTTCCTCGCTCACCACAAGTAGTCTCCGTCGGCGCCGCGTGGCTATAATCCGCCCCCACACGGGAGGAGCACCATGGCCAGCCTTGCCGCCGACTACGAGATCGCGAAAAAAACCAGGATGAAGCCGATCACCGAGATCGCCCGGAATCTCGGCATCGACGAATCGTTCCTCGACCTCTACGGCACCTACAAGGCGAAGGTCAAGCTCGACGTGCTCAAGAAGCTCGAGGGCCGGCCGCTCGGCAAGTACGTCGTCGTCACCGCGATCACGCCGACGCCGCTCGGCGAAGGCAAGACCGTCAACACGATCGGCCTCGCGCTCGGCCTCAACAAGATCGGCAAGAAGGCGACAAGCTGCACGCGCCAGCCGTCGCTCGGCCCCGTCTTCGGCGTCAAGGGAGGCGCCGCGGGCGGCGGCTACTCGCAGGTCCTCCCGATGGAGGACATCAACATCCACCTGACCGGCGACATCCACGCCGTCCAGGCCGCGCACAACCTCGGCAGCGCCTTCCTCGACAACCACCTGCACTTCAAGAACAAGCTTGGCATCGACACGAACGGCATCTACTGGCGCCGCGTGATGGACATGAACGACCGCGCCCTGCGCAACATCACCGTCGGCCAGAAGGGCGAGGGCGTCGAGCGCGGCGACGGATTCGACATCGCCGTCGCCAGCGAGATCATGGCCGTGCTCGCGCTGGCGAACTCCTACAAGGACATGCGCGAACGGCTCGGTCGCATGATCATGGCGCGTACCAGGGACGGCAAGCCTGTCACGGCTGACGACTTGAAGGTCGCCGGTGCGATGGCGCTCCTCGTCCGCGAGGCGCTCAAGCCGAACCTGCTCCAGACGATCGAAGGCACGCCGGCGTTCATCCACACCGGCCCGTTCGGCAACATCGCCCACGGCAACAGCTCGATCCTCGCCGACCAGATCGCGCTGCGCACGAGCGAGTTCGTCGTCACCGAGGCCGGCTTCGGCGCCGACCTCGGCTTCGAGAAGTTCGTCGACATCAAGTGCCGCACGAGCGGCCTCAAGCCCGACGCCGCGATGATCGTCGCGACCGTCCGCGGCCTGAAGTCGCACTCCGGCAAGTTCAAGATCGTCACCGGCAAGCCGCTTCCCGAGGCGCTGCTCACGGAGGATCTCGCTTCGCTCCGCTCCGGCGCGGAGAACCTCGCGAAGGTGGTCGAGATCGTGACGGGCACCGGCCTGCCGGCGGTGGTCGCGGTCAACCGCTTCCCGACCGACTCCGACAAGGAGATCGACGAGATCAAGAAGTTCGCGCGCGACGCGGGGGCCGACGCCGAGGTCAGCGAGGCGTTCGCGAAGGGCGGCGAGGGGATGAAGGAGCTCGCGAAAGCCGTCGTCAAGGCGACGGAGAAGAAGTCGACCTTCAAGATGTACTACGAGACCGGCGCGTCGCTGAAGGAGAAGATCGAGGCGGTCGCGACGAAGGTCTACGGCGCCGATGGCGTCGATTACACCCCGCTTGCCGAGGAGAAACTGAAGCAGTTCACGGAGTGGGGGCTCTCGAAGCTCTCGGTCTGCCTGGCCAAGACGCAGCTCTCCGTGTCGCACAACCCGGAGCTGAAGGGCCGGCCGAGGGGCTTCCGCCTGCCGGTGATCGACGTGCGCGCGTCGGCGGGGGCGGGCTTCATCTTCCCGCTTTGCGGATCGATCATGACGATGCCGGGGCTGTCGGCGACGCCGGCGGGCGAGCTGATGGATATCGACGAGAACGGCGGCATCATTGGTCTGACCGGGAAAGAGAAATGATCATCCTCTCGGGCGAGCCCGTCGCCGAGAAACTCAAGGCCGACCTCGCCGACGACATCATGAAGTTCAAGCCGGTCGTGGCGGCGATTCACAACGAGGCCGACCCGTCCGCGAAGTCGTACATGAAGCGCCAGAAGTCGGTTTGCGAGAAGAACGGCGTGCAGTACGACCTCTACGAAGTGGGGAAGAAAACGCCCGACGACATCCTCGCGCAGATCGAGAAGGTGGCGAAGGACTCGCGCGTCACCGGCATCACGGTGCACCATCCGATGCCGAAGGGCTGCGACGAGAACAAGGTGATGGCCGCCGTCCCGCCGAACAAGGACATCGAGGCGACGCATCCGCTCAATCTCGGCCGCGTCGAGCAGGGCGCCGTCGGGCCGCAGCCGGTCGCCGCGCGCGGCGCGATCGAAATCCTCCGCGCTCACAAGGCCGACTGCTCGGGGCTCGAGGCCGTCGTCGTTGGCCGCAGCGCGATGATCGGGAAGGCCGCCGCGCTGATGCTGCTCAACTTCGGCCGCCAGGCGCCGACGGTCACGGTCTGCCACAGCGGCACGAGGGACCTGGAGGCGCATCTAAAACGGGCGGACATCGTCGTCGTCGCGATCGGCAAGGCCAAGCAGGTGAAGGTCTGCAAGCCCGGCGCGATCCTGCTCGACATCGGGATCAACTACGACAAGGACGGGAAGCTCTGCGGCGACGTCGACTTCGACGCCCTCAAGGAGATCGCCGGCGCGATCACGCCAGTGCCGGGTGGGGTCGGGCCCGTCGCGCTCGCGGTGTTCCTCAAGAACATCGTGGAGTGCGCGAGGCTGTGCCGGGCTACTTCTTAGATTTGGTCAACGTCACCGTCCCGTCCTTGATCTCCAGCGTCAGCTTGCGCATCTACGCGATCATCCGCAGATTCGAAATCGTCGTCAGCTCCGGCAGGTCGCCCTGGACCTTCTCGCCGAGCTCCTCCTGGGTCAGGGCGTCGGCCTTGAACTTCAATCCGCTCTCGGTCGCCAGCTTCTTCACCGCCTCGGCCAGCGTTGTCCCGCCGGCGATCGTCGCGCGCGCCGAGAGCTGGCGCCACAGCTCCTTGTCCTTGCGGAGCTCATCGCTCTTGGGGCCGGCCTCGATCGCGTCGCGCCCCTTGATGCTCGTGATGATGACCAGGCCGTCGAGCACGACGTAGTCCATCTCGTTCACGCGCAGCGCGTCGCGGAGCGCGCTTCCGAGCACGGCGTCCCGCGCCTTCATCGAGAACTTCAGATCCTTCGGCGCCGGCGCGCCCACGGGATCGAAGTGGAACGCGAGGCCGGAGATCTCGCGGATGAAATCGACCGCGTCCGCCAGCGACGCCTCGTCGAGCTGGATGTCGACCTTGATCGTCTCGAGCGTCTTGCGAGTCTCGGTGTCCCGCTCATCCGCCGATTGCTGCCTGCCCTCCGAAGCCTCCGCGCATGGGGCGAAGGAGGGAAGAACGACGGCCAGAAGCAACGCAATCATGGCGCCTCCACTGATTCAGGGTCCGGCTATCAGACGTCCGATGAACGAAGGTCACGGCATGTTTGTCCCAACGGCATGAGAATCCTCGCGCTCGCCCTCCTTCTCGTATTCCCCCAGGAAAAGGCGGTCGACTCGGCCGCCGTCTACGCCGTTCTCGACGGCTTCAGCGCCGACGGCGACACGGCCAAGGCGAAAGTCGCGCTCGACAAGCTCGGCCTCTCGCCGGCGAAGCTTGCGGAGCTCATTCGCGCGGGCCGGCCCCTGGAGAAGGCCAAGACCGGCCTCCAGACGTGGAAGATCAAGGACGCGTGGGACGTCGAGACCGACTGCTACGTGAAGGTCCCGGAGAAGTACGACAAGTCGAAGCCCGCCGGCGTGCTGATCCTCCTGCACGGCCTCGGGGGCGACGGCAAGCAGTTCCGCGACAACCTCTACACGCAGTTCGCGGTGGAGAACAACTTCATCATCGTCTGCCCGACGGCCCAGAAGCCCGCCGAGGGCTCGAAGGCCGAGGACGACCCGGGCGACCTGGCGAATCTGCCTCACTGGTGGGTGTACAAGCCCGGCAGCTCGGTCTTTAGAGCGCTCGCCGAAGTGCGGCGGAAGTACGCCGTCGACGACAGCCGCATCGTGCTGAGCGGCTACTCGATGGGCGGCTTCGGGACGTGGAACATCGGGCTGCGCTATCCCGACTGCTTTGCGGCGCTCGTGCCCTTCGCGGGCGGGATCTCGCGCGGGGAGTACCTCACCAAGAGCGACAAGAAGCTCCGGCCGATCGTCGAGAACGGGAAGAACGTGCCCGTCTACTTCATTCATGGCGACAAGGACGACACCGTGCCGGTCACGTTCGACCGAAAGACGCGCGACCAGCTCAAGGAATTCGGCGCCGACTTCACGTACGTCGAGGTCCCCAAGGCCAAGCACATGATGGACGTCCGCGAGGGCGGGGAGCTGATGAAGCCGATCCAGGCCTGGCTCAAGGAGAAAAAGCGCGACGATCATCCCAGGAAGCTCACGTATGTCGCGGCGGGCGACTACGCGACCGGCTGCTGGTGGGTCCGGCTCGGCGGGAAGATCGAGCCGCTCGCGCGGTTCAGCGCCGAGGTCAAGGGCGCCAACGTGATCGAGGTGACCGCGACGGGCGCCGAGTCGATGACGCTTTTCCTCGACGAGTCGCTCGTCGACATGACCCAGCCGATCGCGATCAAGTCCGGCGACGAGCTTCTCTTCAAGGGCAAGGTGCAGGAGTCGATCGAGGCGATCCTCGAGAGCTGGAAGGGGAGGGAGGACCGGGGGCTGGTCTACCGCGCCAAGGTGACGGTCAAGTTGAACTAAGCGGTCATTTGGTTTTCGCGCAACATTCCGGCCTCTAATGCGTCTTCTCTGCTTGAACCGTTTCAGAACGGTTTTATAATATAGAACCGGTTTTACGGGACTCTCTTGAAGCTGTTTCACCCCAGTCTGCCTCTCGGGATCGAAGGCCCCCTCGTCGGCAAGCTCGTGATCTGGACGTACATCGTCCTGCTCGCGCTGCTCTGTTGCTACGGGATGCACCGGTACTTGATGGTCTTCCTCTTCTACCGGTACAAGAACCGCGCCCCGAAGCCGAAGGAACAGTGGAAGGACCTCCCGCACGTCACCGTCCAGCTCCCGATCTTCAACGAGGCGTACGTCGTCGAGCGGCTGATCGACGCGACCTGCGCCATCGAATATCCCCGCGAGAAGCTCGAGATCCAGGTTCTCGACGACTCGACCGACGACACGGTTGAAATCTCGCGCCAGAAGGTCGACGAGTGGAAGGCCAAGGGCGTCGACATCGTTTTCATCCACCGCACCGATCGCACCGGCTACAAGGCCGGGGCGCTCGACTACGGCATGCAGACCATGAAGGGGCGGTTCGTCGCTGTCTTCGACGCGGACTTCGTGCCGCCGGTCGATTTCCTTCAGAAGACCATCCATTACTTCACCGATGACACGATCGGCTGCATCCAGACGCGGTGGGGCCACCTCAACCGCGACTACTCGATGCTGACCTACCTCCAGTCGGTGCTGCTCGACGGTCACTTCATGATGGAGCACTGCGCCCGGAACCGTTCGGGCCGGTTCTTCAACTTCTCCGGCACGGCCGGGATGTGGCGGCGCGAGGCGATCGATTCCGCGGGCGGATGGCAGCACGACACGCTCACCGAGGATCTCGATCTCTCGTTCCGCTCGCAGTTGGCGAAGTGGAACTTCCTCTTCCTCCCGGATTCCGTCTCGCCGGCGGAGCTGCCGGTCGACATGAACGGCTTCAAGAGCCAGCAGCACCGGTGGGTGAAGGGCGGCATGCAGACGTCGCGGAAGCTCCTGTGGAAGGTGCTGACCGCGAAGATCCCGCTGTACGTCAAGATCGAGGCGCTCGTCCACCTCACGGGCAACGCCTGCTACCTGATGATGCTGATCATGTCGCTGATGATGGCCCCGGTGACGTACTACCGCGTGAAGATGAACCTGCAGGCGTCGGTGTGGCTCGACCTGGGCGTCTTCATGATGGCGACGTTCAGCGTCTTCATCTTCTACGCGCTCTCGCAAAAGGAGTGCTACGGCTTCAAGCAGGCGCTGCGGACGATCCTCTATCTGCCGATGCTGCTGGCCGTGGGCATCGGGATGAGCGTGTCGAACACGCGGGCGATCCTCGAGGGTCTCTTCACGAAGATGGGCGGCGAGTTCGTGCGGACGCCGAAGTACGCGATCGCCAAGAACGTCGACACGATGAAAGGGAAGAAATACCGGGTCAACTTCAACATCGTGCTGCCGGCGATCGAGTTCGCGATGGCGGCGATGTTCGCGGTGATCATCGGGTACTCCGCGCAGCAGGAGATGTGGGGCGCGATCCCGTTCCAGGCGCTCTTCCTCTTCGGCTTCGGCTACGTCGGCGTTCTGAGCCTGGTCCAGTCGTGCGCACCGGCGACCGTTGCGGCGGTCGAGAAGCGCCCGGCGGCGGTGCCGGAGCCCGAGCCGGTCGAAGTTTCGCGGTAGATGCACCTCCTTCTGACGGGCGGCGCGGGCTTTATCGGATCGACCCTTCTTGAACGCCTCCTGCCGTCCCACTCCGTCACGGTGCTCGACGACTTCAACGACTACTACGATCCCGCGATCAAGCGGGCGAACCTGAAGGGGACGAAGGCGGCGATCGTCGAAGGCGACCTGCGCGACCCGGCCGTGCTCGCGAAGGCGTTCAGCCCCGCGCCCGACGCCGTCGTGCACCTCGCGGCCCGGGCGGGAGTGCGGCCGTCGATCGCCGACCCGGAACTCTACTCGTCGGTGAACGTCGCGGGGACGCTTGCGCTCCTCGAACAGTGCCGGAAGCGCGGCGTGAAGAAGTTCGTCTTCGCTTCGAGCTCGTCGATCTACGGCGACGCTCCCCGCCTGCCGTGCAAGGAAGACGACCCGGTGTCGCCCATCGCCCCGTACGGCGCGACGAAGCTGCTCGGCGAGCATTACCTGCGCGTCTATTCGCGGCTCTTCGGCATTCGTGGGACGGCGCTGCGCTTCTTCACCGTCTATGGCCCGCGCCAGCGGCCTGACATGGCGTTCCACGCCTTCGCCAAGAAGATCCTGAAGGGCGAGGAAATCACCGTCTACGGCGACGGCACGATGCGCCGCGACTTCACCTACATCGACGACACGGTCTCAGGCATCCTGGGGGCGATCGCGAAGGACGACGCGTTCGAGATCTACAACCTCGGCGAGAGCCGCACGGTCGAGCTGCGCGAGGCGATCGGGTTGCTCGAGAAGAACCTCGGGAAGACGGCGAAGATCAGGCGGCAGCCGCCCCATCCCGCCGACGTGAAGGTCTCGTTCGCCGACATCGCCAAGGCGCGCGCGGGGATCGGCTACAGCCCGGCGGTGCCGATCGAGGAGGGGATCAGGCGCTTCGTCGACTGGCTGCGCCAGCCGACGAGATGATGTTCGAGGTGATGTACGAAGTCGCTACTAGCTGCCGGGCTTGGCGCGATGAAACCGGCGGTGGTCACCGCAGGTTTCACTTCTTCATCACGGTGCGGTACGCCGAGCCGTTCTCGGTCGTGATGTAGATCTCGTTGCCGTTGGGGTGCCACGTCACGAATCCCGGCTTGAAGCCGGGCATCTCGTACTTCGCGACCTCGAAGCGCGACGCGACGTGCGTGAAGTGCATCGTGCCCTTCAGGTCGAACCACGCAAGGTAGGTCCCGGTCGGGCTCAAGGCGGCCGTCGTCACCTTCGTTTCGGCGTCCCCGAGCTTGAGCAGCTCCTTCCACTCCCCGGCCGACTGGTAGACCGTCGCGGTCTTCGCCGCCGTGAGGACGAGAAGCGACCTGCCGTCGTCGGCGAATTCGCACCGTCCGCCGGCCTCGAGATCCTCGGACAGGTCCTTTCCCTTCATCAGGGAGAGGTCGAGCGCGTGGACGAACTTGCCGAAATTGAGCGCGACGTAGCGGTTGTCCGGCTTCGCGAGCGCGAATGAGCGCAGCTGGTTCCCGAAGATCGCCTCCTTCGGCTTGTCGGTCAGCTTGGCCAGGTTCCAGACGCGGACTTCCGTCGAGGCGAGCGTGACCAGGTGCTGCTTCCCCCAGACGAAGAGATCCATGAAGCCGCGGCTGTGCGCGTCGAACTCCTGCTTCGGCTCGGTCGGCTTGCCGGTCTCCCAGATCTGCACCGTGCGGTCGTTCTTGGCGACGATGATGAGATTCCCGTCGGGCGTGACGGTGCACGGGCGCTCCTTGATCTCGACCCACTTGTGCTTGTCGGTTTCGCCGAGCTTCTTGATCTCGCCGGCGTAGTTGCGCCAATAGGTGGTGGTGCCGGTGCAGGGGTAGGCTTGGGTGAGCAGGAACTTGTCGTTCGCGTTGCCCGTCCAGTCCTTGCTCTCGTAGATGATCGCCTTGCCGCTGGTGGTGTGGAGGATGACGTACTTGGCCTTCTCGCCGGCGAACTCGATGCGCAGGGTGCCCGGGAACTTCGCGCTCTCCTTCGCGAGGTCGGGCTTGGCCCAGTCCTTCGGGACGTCCTTGGGCCACTCGGGATCCTGGGAGAGAGAGAAAGAGGGAGAGAGGGAGAGAGTGAGGAGGAGAACGAGAAGCCGCATCCAGAACATTGTACGACAGTGCCTGCTATCATCGCCGACGTGATCGTCCACGTGCGGCTCTTCGGCCACCTGGCGGAGAGGGGGAAGGAGATCTCCGTCAACGTCGACACGGCCACGGCAGGGGCGGTGCTCGCCGCCGTCGCTCGCGACCATCCGTCGCTCAAGCTCGCGGGCGTAAAGGTCGCCGTGAACGACGATTACGCGACGACGAATACGACGGTGAAGAACGGCGACGTCGTCAGTCTCCTTCCCCCGGTGGGCGGTGGATAAGTTCATCGTCACCTCGAAGCCGCTCTCGGTCGATGCGGCGTACCGCGCGGTGCTCCGCAGGGACGGCGGCGGGATCGCGCTCTTCGCCGGCGTCGTCCGCGACCATCACGACGGAAAGCTTGTGAAGCGGATCTCCTACAGCGCGTTCGCGTCGATGGCGAAGAAGGAGTTCGCGTGCTACGCGGCAGAGGCGCGGACGAAGTGGAAGGAGCTCGGGGCGTTTTACATCGCGCATCGCACCGGACCGCTTCGCATCACCGAGGCGAGCGTCATCATCGCCGTGAGCGCCGTCCATCGCGCCGAGGCGTTCGCGGCCTGCCGGCACATCATCGAGCGGCTCAAGGAGTCGGCGCCGATCTGGAAAGAGGAGTTCTACGCGCGCGGCAGGGCGTGGATCGTGAACCGCCCGACGGTCTGACGGTCTTCGGTCGTACGGGCCTACGTTGTCGCCAACCGCCTCACCAGCTTTGCCCACGCGGCGAGCCCCGCGGCGCCCGCCGGATCGAGGACCGCCGACGTCCATCCAGCCGCCGTCAGAGCGGCGGTCATCTCGCGGCGATGCTCCGGCCCCGACGTGTGGACGATGACGGGGAACGACGCCTTCCGTCCGCAGAGCGCGCGGACGACGTCCATTCCCGTGCCGCGATCCTCGAAGCGGTCGCTCTCGACGAGGTCGTGATCGAGCGAGACGAGCGTGATGGGGCGAGTCTCGTCCTCGAGCCACTGGAGGAAGCTCGGCGCATTGTCGTGGTCGATGACCGTCGCGTTGATGTCCGCCGCGTGCAGCGCCTCGCCGAAGCGGCCCACGCGGGCGTGGTTGTCCTCGAGAATCCCGATGAGGATCACGTGGTCATCTCCAGGCGGTCTTCCTTGAGCAGCTTGAAGCTGAACGGCCGTTCGATCTCGATCACGCGCGCACCGAATTCGCCGGAAAGCGTGTCGAACTCCGACCGTACGTCGTCGTCGGACAGCTCGCACGAGATGATCTCGTATTCTCCGCTGAACCACGAGAATTCGTCGTCGAAAAGCCGCCGCGCATGGAATCGCAGCTTCGGAAGGGACGCGATGGCGCGGTCGTGATACTGGATCTTGAGCGCCCCCGCGAAGGCCGCGCCCGGGTCGCCCGCAAGGAAGCCGAGAAAGAAATCGCCGTCGAGCCACTGGTCGGCGGCGATCGCGATCTCGGGCCGCGCGACTTCGACCAATCGATCCCGCACGACGGGCGGATCGCCGAATCCCGCGAGGAAGGGGAGGTCGTCCGCCGGCGTCAGGATCTTCTTCGGCCGGTCGCCGGCCAGCCGCCAGAGGAACTGCGCGATCGCCGCGTTGAGGTAGGAGTTGTCGTACCAGCACGAGACGCACCACCGCCTCGTGCCCGGCGGCAGCGCCGCCTGCTGCTCCGGTTTCCAGTGCCACGCCGCCGGGTGGGGCTCGAAGCCCTCACGGATCGTCCATGTCCCGCCGCGCGGTTTCCGTTCCGCGCGCACCGATGCGAGCGCCGCGAGCGCGTCGAGGTCGGCTTCGATTTCGTCGAACGTCGCCGTGTTCGCCGAGAGCGCGATCTCGCCGTAGAGATGAGTGATGGCGCCCCAGCGCGATGGGAAGAGCTTCGTGACGGTCGGTTTCGTCGCGAGGAGCCACTCGACGGCCTCGTCGGGCGAGACGGCGTCGAGGACGAAGCGGCCGTAGAAGTCGTCGTCGGCGAGCTTCTGCGGAGTCTTGGTGGGGACGTTGCGCGCGGCGCGGATTTCAGCTTCGAGGAGTCCGTCGCAGGAGATGGAGAGGCGGAGCGAGAGCCGCGACTCGAAGACCGGGTTGGGGCCGACCTCGAGGCGGTAGAGGCGGCCTTTCCAGCGGAAGCGGTCGTCGGGGTCGACGCCGAGGCGGGCGCGGAGGCGGTCGAGGTAGGCGCCGGCCATCGCGCGCTTCGTCGAGGTGCGGGCGAGGACGACGGCGAGCGCGACCGCCGGGAGAAGGACGAGGAGGAACGCGGCCGCGAGTTCGGGGGTCATGGGAACGTAATGCCCATGGGCGAACTGCTCAGGGGCATTGAATGTACGAAGTTCGATGTACGAAGTTCGATGTCGGACCTCGCTCCCCTCCTTGAATCGTCGCCGCTTCGCGCCCCTTGGGGGGTCGCTCCATGGACGCATTCCGTCATGGGCAGGCGCATGGAATCTTGCGGCAGCCCGGGCAGCCCCTGCCGTACTTCGCGAAGATCGCCTTCTCGAGATCGACGCCGGCGAGATCGCAGACCGACGTGAGCCATGCGACGACGTCGGCCGCCTCCTTCGCCATTTCGGCCTTGTCGCGCTTGCGGACGGCCTCCGCGAATTCGCCGACTTCCTCGACGAACCAGAGGGCATTCTTGTCGATGCCGCGCTTGCCGTCGCGCTTGTGATAGGTGGCGCGGATGAGCGCCTGGAATTCGCGGATCTGCATCACGAGAGGATAGCGAGAACGGCAGGGTCTTGGAACCAACGGAGCGCGCCCTGCACCGTTGGTTGCTCCGACACTGGACGTCCTCACTCGCCCCGCGTAACTTCCCCTCATGCCCATCGATGCCACCTGCTCGAAGTGCGGCCGCAAGTTCGCCTTCCAGCCCGAGACGGTGAAGGAGAGCTGCCAGATCTGCGGCGGCAAGGTCGTGCTGCCCGCGGACTACGTGAAGCCGGTGCTCGCGGCGCGCGGCGGGCCGTCAGTGATCCGGGTCGACTGTCCGGTCTGCGGACGCCCGAAGGAGCTCGACGCGTCCGCCGGGGGCAAGAAGCAGCTCTGCTGGTTCTGCCAGGCGCCGTTGGTCGCGCCGGTCGGCGGGGGACTCGCGCCCCTCGACACGCGTGAGGAGAGTCCCGCCACCGCCGCGGTTCCACCGGCGCCGTACGGCGCGCGGCCCGAGAACAAGCTGGCGTACGAGATTCTCCCGAAGCGGCTGAAGGCCGGGACGCTTGGATCCGAGAGCCTCTCGTGGATGACGCATCAGTTCCAAAAGCTCGAGGTGTGGCAGAAGACGGGCGGGTCGATCCGTTCGCCCTTCGACATGCGCTTCACCGGCGTGATCCTCGCGACCGGGCTCTTCCGCGCCCACGCCGTGACGGAAGCCTCCGACGGGGCGGGACTGCTTCGGCTGACGTTCGAGCTCGAGAGCCGCACGACGGGATCGCTCGGCAACACCGTCATGGCGACGATGGCCATCGCGGCCGCCTTCGGCGGGACGTTCGTCTTTATCCGCCCCGGCGCCTCCGAGGAGACCCGCGTGGCGCTCTTCATGGACATCGACCTGGCCGAGGTCGGCGTCGAGACGGAGATCCAGTACTCGCTGCGCAGTTCGGAGGGTGGCGTGAAGAGCGCGAAGAAGGTGCTCGGCAAGGAGTGGGAGTCGAAGTTCCCGTCGAACTTCGCTAAGGCGGCGGGGCTGATGCTCGCTTTCAAGGCGGCGTTCGGTGCGGGTGCGCCGGGGCGGCTGATGGCGTACGTGACGCCCGAGAGCCTGCAGGCGCAGCTGGAGCGCGTGACGAAGGACGCGATGTTCTCGCGCGGCGCGGCGGAGCGTTGGTTTGCGGCGTGGAGGAGCTGAGGGAAAGAAAGAAAGAGGGAAAGAGGGAGAGAGGGAAGAAACGCTCGCGCCGCGCTCACTCTCTCACGACATCGGCCAGCTCCGCCCGACTTCCGACGTTCGGCTTGGGACTCACTTCCTGAGCCAATTCACCGTGTAGAACGCAAAATCATGCAGCGGCGCCGCGCCATCCTCCCCGCGCACGCCGCGGTACCTCATCTCGTAAATTTCGCCCGCCGTCAGGTCCTCCAGCACAACCGTCACGCGCTTCCGGTCCTCGCTCACCCGCGTCTCCTTCACCTTCACCGGCGTGTTCGCCACCTGCGGCGACCCGTACGTCACCCAGTAGTTGTAGTGAAACCGCTGGAACGAGAACGACGCCGGCACAACGGTCTTCGCATCGACCGGCTTCGTGAACGTCAGCTCGAATCCGTCCTTCGTCAGCGACATCGTGTGGACCTCGAACGGCACCTGCCCCGTCCACGTCACCTTCTGCAGTCCCCACGATTTCCCGCCGATGGCGTCCCAGCCGCGATCGGTCTGCCCGACCCACAGCGCGCCGTCCTTGTCGAACGCCAGCCGGTGATTCCCCGACTGCGCCCCCGCGCGGAACGGATAGCACGCCCCCTGGTACTCGCCCTCGACTTTCTCCAGCGACACGCGCACGATGAACGACTGCGTCTGGTCGCCGACGAGCATCTGCCCCGCGTACGGACCGAACTTCCCGCCCGTCGTGTCCCACAGCGGCTGCGTCGGCGAATGGCCCATGATGCCGTGCGGGAAAAGCACCGCCGCCGGCTTCCGCTTCTTCTTCAGCTCGGTCAGCGGCGCCTTCATCGGATCGCCCTCGAACCGCTTGTCCCACGCCAGCCCCGCGGGATGGCCGTGGAAGTCGCCCTCGCGCGCGTGGTAGAGCGGCGACGTTCCGAGATAGTCCCCCTGGTTGTCCGTGATGAAGAGCTCGCCGTCGGGGCTGATCCCGAGTCCGTCCGGCGACCGCAATCCCGTCGACCACGGAATGAACTCGCCCTTCGGCGTCACCTTGAACGACCAGCCGCGCCACTTCGCCTTCGCGCCGCCGACGGCCGCGTTGATGAAGTCGACGTTCAGCGTCCCCCAGAAATTCCCCTTCGCGTCGCGCACCGGGCCGAACGCGAACTCGTGGTAGTGGCCCGTCAGCCCCCAGCCCGCGCTGACCGTCTCGAACAGGTCGGCCTCGCCGTCGCCATCCTCGTCCTTCACGCGCGTCAGCTCCGGCCGCTGCACGCACCACACTTCGCCGACCTCGCCGGGCCACAGCCCCAGCGGCTCGTGCAGCCCGAACGCGAACCGCGTCCAGATCTTGTTCTTCAGCGTCCAGATCTCGCCGCGCCGTGTGCAGCAGACGAGCGTCCCGTCAGGCCAGAAGCCCATCCCGCCGACTTCGAACACCACGCCCTTGGGCGTCTCGATGGTCTCGAGCTTGTAGTAGCTCCGCTCGCTCACGGTGGGGAAGTCCGCGTCGAGCTTCTCCTCGAGTTTATCGAGCACCTTCCTGTCGATCAGCGAGAGCTGGTACCAGAACTCGGTCGGCCCGCCGATGTTGCCGACCTTGCACAGGACGGAGTTCGCCCCCTTCTTGAGCTCGCCGGCGACGACGTCTTTCGTCGACGGCATTCCGCGCGCGACCGGGTTGTGATGGATCCGCTCGCCGTTGAGCCACATCGAGATCGAATCGTCGCTGCCGACGAGGAACGTGACCTTCATGTCGGCGGGAGCGTCGATCGTGCGGTGGAAGTAGACGATCGAGTAGTTGAGCCGCTTGAAGAGGTTGCAGTCGATGACGCTCTCGTCCTTGAACTTCGAGCCGTCCTGCCATGTGACCTTGCGGCCGTCGGCGCCGACGTATTCCGCGTCGTAGTCGATCTCCTTCTCCGGCGGATAGGGACGATCGACGCCCTTCACGTCGGTGTTGTCGAACGGGCCGATGTACTTCCATGGCGACTGCCGGAGGTCGCCGGCTTTCTTGAGCGTCGCCGCGAGCGACGCGGCGCGGGTTTCCTCGCGCGTGGCTTTCTTGATGTAGTCCAACTCTTGGGGCGCGAGAAGCAGCAGCAGCAGCGCGTATCTCATTTTTTTGGTCTCACCGTCACCGTGAACGACCCGCTCGCCTTCAACCACCCGTCGACGAATTCACCGGCCGATGGCTTGATATCGACTCCCTTCGCCTCGCCGCGCGGGAAGTGAACCGTGCCGTTGAACGTGAACGTGCGCACGACCCCGTCGCCGTCGGCGGTGATCTTCTCGCGAATCCGGATGCCGTCGATTTCGTACGTGAACTCCGGAACGCGCTGGCCGTCAAGCCGGTAGTTGATGAACTTCACGGCGGGCACCTTCGTCGGATCGCTCCGCAGCGCGCCGCCGCCGATGTACCACTTCTTGCCCAGCACGTTGGCGTTGAAGCCGCCGCGGCCTGCCCACGTCGGCGCGATGTCGAGGAAGTCGCCCGTCCACGCGTAGCGGAGCGAGCAGACCTCGGCGTCGAAGCAGAACGACTGGAATCCCGGGAGGCCGACGGCGATCGACCGCGTCGCCGAGTCGGGCATCATCGTGCGGATGACGACGGGCTCGTCCTTCACCGTGAGGATGAACGGCTGCTTGTCGGCCATGCCGGCCGGCAGCGGCGAGGCGCGGCCGGCCGCGAGCACGGCCCACAGGCCATTGAGCAGCGCCTCCGACTCCGCCTCGGTCTTGCCGTTGAGGTACGACGGCATCGCGGTGCCGGGCTGGAGCCGCACCGGGTCGCGCATCCAGCGGCGGAACCACTCGGGCCGCATGCGCGACGCCATTTCCGTCATGTCGGGGCCGCGCGTGCCGGCCGACTCGCGCCCCGCGAAGTCGTGGCAGCCGATGCACGAAAGGCCGCCGTCGCCCTTGCCGAGCAGCTTGACGCCGTCGCGCACCTGCTCGAAGGTCGGCTCGGTGATCGGGTCGCCGTCGCCGAGCGGCGCGCCCGTCGCGGCGGCGAACGCGTTCACCATCGGCGCGATCGCGTCGCCGAAGTGGGGCATGCGCAAGCCCATCCATGGGCGGACGCGCTTTTTCTGGAGCATGACGGCGGTGAGCCAGGTCGCGCGCAGCTTGTTGCCGGCGTCGTTGAGCGACGGCGGCGGCTCGGTGACCTTGGGCGCGTTGCCGTCGATCTCGTGGCAGGCGGAGCATTTGTAGCGCTCTACGAAGTGGCGGAAGTCGTACGCCGGCGCCTCGCTCTTGTCGCGCGGCGAATTCAGGAATGCCGCTAGGTCCTTCTCCGCCGACGGCGTGATCGGCGGGTGGACGATCTTGCAGGGGCCCTTCAGCGAGGCGAAGGGCGGCGCGGCGAGCGTCGACTGCTCGCCCTCGATCGTGTGGCAGTTCAGGCAGCCGCGCTCGCGGACGATCGTGCGGCCCTTGTCGACGATGCCCCTGGGGACCGGCCGCTCGAATTGCGGATTGCGCGACGTGACGAGGTACTCCGCGATGAGCTGCGCTTCCTCCTTGTTGACCAGGGGCTGCGGCATGAGGCCGCTGGGGCGCACCTTGAGCGGATCGAGGATGAACGGCGCGAGATGGGCCGCGTCGTACTTCGATCCGAGGCCGGTGAGCGTCTCGCCGTGGCAGTTGATGCAGCCGGTCTGCTCGTAGAGTTCGCGACCCTGCCGCTCACGGAACTTGTCGGTCGGCAGCTCCTTCACCTTGTCCTTCGGATCCTTCAGCGACGCGAGGTACGCCGTCGCGGTGGCGATCTCGTCCGTCGGGAGCCTTGGATGTCGATCGTCGAGCCAGGCGGCGATCCACGGCGTCTTCACGCGCGTGCCGACGTGGTCGAGCGCCGGGCCGGTCCGGCCGCGGAGCGTCGCCGGCGCACCCTGGTGACACGCCATGCAGTTGACGTCCTCGGCGATCGCGCGGCCGCGCTCCAGCGCCGCGAAGTTCCCGTCCGGCTCGCCGCGATGCGAAAGAACCCGCGTCGGCACCGGCTCGCGCTTGAAGTGGGTCGACTCCCATTCGAACCGGAACTGGATGTCGCCTTTCTTCGTGATGCGCAGGTGGATCGCGTGCTCGCCGGCGTCGAGCGTCGTCGCGCCCTTCGTCGCCTTCCCGGCGATTTCGATGTCGGGGAAGAACGTGTAGCTGCCGGCCTGGAGGATCTTGATGACGCCGGTGTAGTCGGCCGTGAAGTCGCGCGCAAGCTGCGGGAGGATCGACTGCGACGCGGTGAGCGTGAAGCTCGGCGTCGTGACGACGAGCGAGAACGAGTTCGCGCCGTCGGAGTAGGTCGCGAGCAGGCCGGGGTTCAGTTCGCCGACGGCGGCGGGCGTCACGGGCGTGGGATCGGTCCCGCACGCCGCGATCGCGACGAGCGTGAGGAGGACGGCGGCGAAGGCGATCTTCACTTTTTCAGCTCCACCACGCGGATGTTCTTGAAGCTGACCTTCGACGTCGGGTCGTGATTCTGAAGCCCGATGAAGCCCTTCTCGGTGCGCGTGCCGGTGAATTCGTTGACCGTGCGCCCGTTCACGCGGAGGGTGTACTTCTGGCCGACGACCTGGATCTCGTAATGGTTCCACTCGCCAACCTCGAGCGTCGGGACCTCGGTTGAGTCCCGGAAGCTGTAGACCGATCCGGTCCGATGCTTCGGCGGATCGACGTCGCAGATCTGGAGCTCGTAGCCCTTGTTGATGGCGATCCACGGGTCGTTCGCGGGGTCGGGGAAGCGGACGAAGATGCCGGAATTCGCGGCGGCGCGGTTCACCTTCCAGTCGAGCATCAGGATGAAGTCGGTGAACTCCTTCTCGTGCCAGAGCATCCCCATGCCGCCGTCGCTGGTGACGGCGCCGTCGGCGAGCTTGAACTCGCCGGGGCCGCACTGCTTCCAGCCTTTCGTATCACCCTCGAACAGCACATGGTACGCCGCCGCGTTCGCGGGCAGCTCCTTCACGCGGATGTTCCGGAACTTGACGGGATCGCCGTGGTTCTGGAAGCCGATGAAGCCGGGCGTCTCGCCGCGGTCGCCGGAGTAGGAGTTGATGAGCGTGCCGTTGAGCCGCAGGTCGATGTGCCGCCCGACGACCGTGATCTCGTACTCGTTCCACTCGCCCGGCTTCTTCGCGGGACACGTCGTCGGCGCCTGCGCGGAGTAGACCGAGCCCATCGAGTTCTTCGAGATCGTCGAGCTGTAGATCTGGATCTCGTAGCCCTTCTTCACCGCGACCCACGGATCGTCGCCCGGATCCGGGAAGAGGACGAAGACACCGGAGTTCGCGTCGGCCTTGTCCTGCTGGAACTCGCACTTGAGGATGTAATTTGCCAGCGGCTTCGTGTGCCACCACATGCCCATGCCGCCGTCGGCGGTGGCGACGCCGTTCTCGATCTTGAACTTCCCGGGCCCGCACTGCTTCCAGCCCGCGACATGGCTCTCATCGAAGAGCGGCGTGAAGCCCTCGTCGTCGACGTCGTCTCCCGCCGCCCATTTCGCGCCGCCGAGGAGGTGCTTGCGGAAGCGGTCGTCGGTCCAAACCTCTTCACGGTGGCCGAGCGCGGTATAGAACACGCGGCCGCGACCCCACGACTTGCACCACGCCAGCGCGAAGTCCTTGTCGGTGCGGGTGACGCCCTTCGCTTCGAGGTTGACGCTCTTGACGTCGAGGCTCGCGAGCACGTGGAGCTTCTTCCGGTCCCAGTTCTTGAACTGGTAGATCTCGTCGGTGATTTCGAACGACTCGCCCAGGTGCGCCATCGCGGGATGGGCGGCGTTTTCGACCTTCACGTTGATCTTCTGGTGCCACGGGTGACCGCTGAAATAGCCGCCGATCATGTCGCCGTACTCGGCCGACTTGTAGAGCGTGTCGGTCGCGCAGTGGAAGCCGATGAAGCCGCCGCCGCTCTTGACGTAGTCGAAGAACGCGCGCAGGTTCTCCGGGCTGATCGGCAGCTCGCCGGTCGTGTAGAACGCGACGGCCTGGTATTTCGCGAGATTGGCGGCGGTGATGACGGAGGCGTCCTGCGTGCAGTCGACCTCGAACGCGCCCTTGAGCGACGCGACGAACTCCTTCTCCGCGTGCGAGAGATCCTCCTTCTTCCGGTCGACGACGGAGTGCTTGTAGCCGACCGACTGCGTGAGGAAGAGGATGCGGCCGAAGGCACGGCGCTTCGCCTTGGGCGCTTCGGGCGCGGCGCCGCCCGCGGCCTTGTGGAAGAGCACGGAGGCGGGAATGATCTGCCGGTCGATCTCCTTTGATTCCCAGGAGAGCTTGCACCCGGCGCCGCCGCCGTTTTCGAAGAAGTCGAGCCGGATCTCGTGGTCGCCCTTCTTGAGGTCGATGTCGCCCGTCTGCTCCTCCATCGCGTGGAGGCCGCCGTTGTCGACGATGACCTTGCCGTCGATGTAGAGCGTCGAGCCGTCGTCCGACTCCGTGGCGAACGTATAGGCGCCGTCGGCCGGGATGCGGATGAGGCCGCTCCAGCGGACGGCGAAGTGCTCGCTCAGCCCGGAGCCGTTGAACTCGTCGTCGGTGGAGTCGATCTCGACGGCCTTCTCGACGCGCGTGAGCTTCGGCTTCTTCTCGCTGACGTCGGGGAAGGCGTCGAGCTCCTCACCGATGTCCCAGTACTCGGCGACGAGACCGGGCTTGATCGCGTCCTGCTTCGGCGCCGCCGCGTCGGCCCCGTCCTTCTTGTGAAAGAATGCGGCGGCGGGGACGATTTCGCGCTCCTTGTTCTTGAGCTGCCAGGAGAGCTTGCATCCGGCGTTGCCGCCGTTCTCGAAGAAGTCGAGCCGGATCTCATGGTCGCCCTTCTTGAGGTCCGCCTCGCCCGACTTCTCCTCCATCGGATGGAGGCCGTTGTTGTCGACCACTTCCTTGCCGTCGATCCAGAGCTTGGAGCCGTCGTCCGACTCGAGGAAGAAGGTGACTGTGCCGTCGGCGGGGAGGCGGATCACGCCGCTCCAGCGGGTGGCGAAGAACTCCTCGAACTCGGAGTCGTTGAAGGCGCCGTCGACGCTCTCGGCGTTGATTTCTTTTTCCACGCGGCGGAGGTCGGGCTTCCTGCCGGCGAGGTCCGGGAAGTCGTCGATTTCGCTTCCGATGCTCCAGTACTCCGCGATCAGGCCGGGGACGAGGTCGTCTTTCTTCTCCTGGAGGAGAAGCAGCGGGAGCGCGAGCCAGAGGTACTTCATGCGGCCTCCGTTTTCTTCGATGGGTAAAGCACGAGCAGCGCGACGAGACAGACGGCGCAGACGGCCAACGGCAGTCCGAAGAGGAGCTTCCAGTTGGTGACGGCGGCGCCCTCCGGCTTGGCCTGGCCGCCGATCCAGCCCGAGAAGAGATTGCCGACGATCGTTCCGAGCCCGACGATGACGAGATTGAAGAGGCCTTGCGCGCTCGCGCGGACGTCGGGCTTCGTGTTCTCGTCGACGATCATGAAGCAGACAAAAAAGAAGCAGCCGAAGACGAGGCCGTGGAGCGCGAGCGCGGGGATGACGAGGATCGGGCTCGACGAGAAGGCGAAGACGGCGAAGCGGGCGACGTAGGCGCACAGGCCGATCGTCAGCAGCGTCTTGCGCGACATCCTCTTGGCCATCACCGGCATGAGCGCCAGCACGAGGATCTCGCCCATCTGTCCGATCGTCATCAGGCCGCCGCCGCCGACGCCGAAGAGGACGTTGATGTTGTCGGCGACGTCGTTCTTGAGCGTGCCGAGGAAGCCCGCGGTGTGGACGAAGTAGAACTGGTGCATGCAGGCGATGGGGAAGGCGATGAGGAAGAGGACGAGCAGCGGCATCTTCTTCACTTCGCCGAGTGCCGCGAGCGGCGCGAACTTCTGCTGGCCGGGCTTCGGCGGGGTTGCGGGAAGGCTGAGGCAGTAGAGCCCCTGGAGGACGCCGAGGATCGCGCTGAGCTTGAAGGCGTCGGCCATGCCCATCACCTGCGCGGTGCGCACGACGGCCGCCTCGCCCTGAGGCGTGTGCCGGTGGAGGAGCCATTGTCCGATACCGATGCCGACGCAGATCCAGCCGACCGTTCCCCAGACGCGGACTTTGCCGAAATCGCGGTCGCGGTCCGGGAGGTGATGGAAGGCGAGCGAGTTGGTGAGCGGCAGCGTCGGTGCGTAGATCATCGAGTAGAGGAGGCCGAAGAGGACGAAGCCCTGGAAGGTGGTGACGTTCGCGAGCTGCCAGACGAGAACGGCGCCGAGGATGTGGCTGATGGCGAGGAACTTCTCGGTGTTCATGAGTCGGTCGGCGACCTGGCCGGCGATGAACGGCGCGACGATGGCGCCGATCGCCGCGATCGAGAAGAGCAGGCCGGCCTGCTCGGGCGAGAGCTTGCGATACTCCGTCAGGAACGACCAGAAGAGCGGCAGCCACGCGCCCCAGATCGCGTACTGAAGGAACATCATCACCGAGAGCCGGGCGTTGAGCGTCGCCGGCAGCGGCAGGGCGGGGGCTTTCGGCTCCATCATCTCTTCCCTTTGAAGACGTCCTGCGGCTTGAACGTCCCCTTGGCCACCGCGGGGATGAACGCGTCCAACCCCTTCGGCGGGAACTCGAGCCGCTCGCCGCGCTCGGCAGCCATGTAGCAGGCCATCAGCAGGCGCGTCACTTCGAGCCCGTCATCGAACGTTTCGAGCGGGCGCGTTTTCTCGAGGAAGCAGCGCACCATGTGGCGGTTTTCGTCGGTGTATCCGTATTCGCTCTCCTCGTCGGCGACGACCGGCATCAAGCCCTGCTCGGCGGTCTGCTTCTCGACGATGTCCTCGCCGGCGGCGCCCTTCACCTCGCGGCTGAAGAAGACGTTGAGGTGGTTGTTGAGCGACTGGCCCTGCATGTAATACTCGGGGCCCATGACCTCGACGGAGAGCCGCAGGCCCGGACCGACGAAGCTCCACGACGTCGTTGCCTCGGCGATGACGGGGTTGCCTTCTTCGTCTTCATAGGCGACGGTGGCCCGCGCGAAGTCCTCGGCCGGCGCCTTGGCGTAGTCGAGCCCGGTCCGTTTCTTCAGCCGGGCCGCATACTCGCGCCGGCTCCACTTGAGCGACGCGATGTCGCACGAGACGGTGCGGAGCTTGAGGGAGTCGCGCTTCTTGGCAGGGTCGGTGAGCAGGAACCGCGCCGCTTCGAGCGAGTGGCACATCATGTCGTTCAAGACGCCGCCGCCCTGGAGCTTGCCCGACCAGAACCACGGCTCGTGCGGCCCGCCGTGCTCCTCCGCCGAGCGAGCGAGGTAGGGTCTGCCGACGGCCGGCGCGCCGCGGCGCCAGAGCAGCTCCTTGCCGCGCACGACCGGCGGCATGAAGCACTGGTTCTCGAGGTAGCCGTGGTTGAACGGCCTCGCGAGTTCGACCATCCGCTTCGCCTCTTTCACATTGCGCGCGAGCGGCTTCTCGCAGGCGATGCCCTTGAGCTTCCCCTTGCCGGCCTGCGCGATCTCCTCCATGACCTCGATGCGGGCGAAATTCGGCGCGCAGATCCAGACGGCGTCGATTGCCGGGTTCCTGAGCATGTCGCTGATGCTCGTGTAGGGCTTTGCTTCGCCGACGCCGAGGTCGCGCGCGAGCTTCGCGGCGACTTCGGCCTTCGCCTGCGTGCGGCTGACGACGCCGAGGATGTCGGCGTCGCGGACGCCGACGAACGAGCGGATGTGGAAGCGGCCGACGAAGCCGCCGCCGACGATGCCAACACCAAGCCGCTTACCCATGGCGCCCCCGGGGAATGTGCGATGTACGAGGTTCGATGTGCGATGTCATGTTCGATGTGATTGGCTGCCATCGAACATCACATCGCCCATCGAACATCGAACATCGAACATCGACCTTATCTCCGGCGGTCGTTTCGGCCCGGTCCGGGGCGGCGGCTCGGCGACACCACCGTCTCCCGCTCCTTCTTGATGTGCGCCAGCATGAGCTCGCGCATCTTGGCGGGATCGCGGGCGCGGAGCCCCTGGAGCAGGATGTCGTGCGCGCGGGCGCGACCCTCCGCCGCCGCGGGAGTGAGCGCCGCGGGCTCGCTTCGCTGGGCGTCGAAGACCTGGCCGACGACGAGGAGCTCGCGCGCCATCTTGCTGAGCAGCCCGTTGCGCGCGGCGTCGATGAGGACCTGCGCGAAGCGGCGCTCGTTGTCCTGCCAGCGATCCATCTGCGACGCCGAGAGGTGGCCCTCGGGGCGGTGGCGCAGGCCGCGCACCATTTCGCGCCAATCGTCGACGATCGACTGGAGCTCCTCGACCTCGTGGTCGCTGATGTGCTCGGTCGCTTTCGCCGCGGCCATGGGCTCAAGCGCCTCGCGCAGGTCGAACATGTCGCTGAGCTCCTGCGGGGAGCGCTCGCGGACGAAGGCGCCGGCGCTGGGGACGTACTCGACCATGCCTTCGCTGATGAGGCGGCTGATGGCCTCGCGGACGGGGATGGCGCTGGCGCCGATCTCCTTGGCGATGGCGCGGTTGACGAGGCGCGTGCCGGGGGCGAGCTCGCCGGAGACCAGCTTGGCGCGGATGTGCTCGTACGCGCGCTCGGTGAGGGTCGCCTGGCGGGAACGCAATACCATGCTATATCGCGCATTCAACCAGTCCCTCGAGGGTCGCGCAAGCTCCATGGACTAGGGTCGCGTGAGTGCCGGCTCGAAGACTCGTGCGCGACGCATCGCTACCGCATCTCTCGAACAAAGAGATTCGTGAACTCGATCGGATCACCGTGATGCTGGAGCGCGATCTTCCCCTTTGCCGCGACGCCGGGGAGCTGCGCGTTCTCGATGACGACGACGCCGTTGAGCTCGACGGTCAGCCGGTCGCCTTTCATCGTGATCACGAAGCGGTTCCACTGTCCGGGCGGCTTGTCGGCGCGCGACTTCGGCGTCACGCCGGCGCGGACGTCGGCCGACATCGCGCCGTCGGTGCGGTAGCCGTAGACTTCGCCCGAGCCGCACGGCCAGCACCAGATGTTCACCTGGCTCTTGGAGCTGCCGCGGAGGTAGATGCCGCTGTCGCCCGCGTCTTTCACCTTCTGCGTGCCGTGCTCCGCGCCGTCGGGACCGATGACGGGGCGGTCGACGTCGACCGGCTTGCGCGTGAAGCGCCAGTCGGCGATGAGGACGACGTCGCCGTACTCCTTCTCGGTCCAGAGGCACGGGTCCTTGGCGGTCGACTTGCCGTCGTACGAGATCACGGTGCCGGTGAACTTCCAGTGATCCTTGTGGCCCGCTTCCATCTGCCAGCCTTCGAGCGGGACGAAGTCCTCGGCGGGCGCCGCCACGGCGCCGGTGCTCGGGAGCTCCTTGATCCGCAGGTTGCGGAAGTAGATGAGGGAGCCCTCGGACTCGAGGCAGAGATAGCCCTTGCGCGGATTGCATTTCGTGCCGCCGCTGACGACGGCACCGTTGACCGCGAGCGTGAGGCGGCCGTCGTTCGACTCGACGCGGTAGTGATTCCATTCGTCCGCGGGCTTCATGCGCCGCTCGCTCGGGAGGCAGCGCTCCCATCCCTTCGGATGGGGCCGGTCCGGAGTGAAGTGCGCGCCCCAGATCGAAAAAACGTCGCCCTGGCCCGTCCAGCTTCCGTCCGGGTTGTCGCCCAGCATGACCTGGACTTCGATCGCGCGCGTGAAGGGCGACCCGACGGCGGGCAGGGGATCGCTGTGGACGAAGAGGCCGGCGTTGCCGTCGGCCTTCGTGTGCATCCACTCGAGCTCGAGGATGAAGTTCTCGTATTGCTTCGCGGTGCGGAGGATGCCGGTGGGGACGCCGGAGCAGACGATCACGCCGTCCCTGACCGTGAAGGTGTCGGCGGAGCAGTTGACGCGGACCCAGCCGGCGAGGTCGGTGCCGTTGAAGAGCGGAGCGAAGCCGTCGGGCGCGGGACCGCTCGCGCAGCCCGCGAAGAGGAGGAGCACCGCCGCGAGTCGTTTCATGGCCGTATGATATATCATAGTATATCGAAACCGTCCATCTTACTCAACTGATCGCGCGAGCCGGAATCCGGTCGGGCCGTCGAAGGCCCACCACTGGCTGCGCGGCCGTTGCGGGTCGCGCTCGATCCACTTGAACATGAATTCCTGCCGGTGTGCCGACGTGAGGAGCGCCGCGGGGTCCGACATCGACCCGCCCCGCAGCACCGGCTTCTTGCCGCCCGGCTCGTACGCGTCCGACGTGTACTCCCACACGTTGCCGAGCATGTCGTGGAGGCCCCACGCGTTCGGCTTCTTCAGGCCCACGTCGTGAGTCGCGCCGCCCGAGTTGTCGGCGAACCACGCGATCGAGTCGAGCACCGTCTCTGAGTCGCCGGCGTAGCGCTTCGTCGTCGTCCCGGCGCGGCACGCGACCTCCCACTCTGCTTCCGTCGGGAGCCGGTAGACGCGGCCCGTCTTCACCGAGAGCCACTCGCAGTAGCGCTTCGCGCCGTTCCACTGGAGGCCCATCGCCGGCTGTTTGCCCTGGCCGAGCCCCTGAGGCGGGACACCGTGGCCCGGCGGCGATGGGCGCGAAACGGCGTCGACGCCCTCGGGCGGATTCTCATATTCGTCACAGAACGGCTGGTATTCGTCCCACGTCACTTCGCACTTGCCGATCCAGAACGGTTTGATGACGCCGCCGCCGGGGATAAAGACCATGTCGAACGGGACGAGGTACGGCTCCGTGTAGCTCGATGCCGTCGTCGGCGGCTTCACGGGCTCGCCACCACAAGAGACGAGAACCAGCAGGAGCCAGGCTCGGTTCATACCTTCCCGGGCATCGGCACCGGCCGCTCCGGCAGCGGCCCGAAGACGTACTCGTCCGGGCTGTAGTCGATGAGCGACTTCGTCATCTCGTCCCAGGTCACGGTCTTCCCGGTGTAGGCGGCCTGCCGTCCCATGATCGCCGTCAGCGTGCTGTCGGCAACCTGCTTCGACTCGTTCACCGCGGCGCCCGAACGGATGCTCGCGATCAAGTCCGCATGCTCGGTGACGTACGCGCTGCCGAGCGTCGCGGGACCGGCGTAGGTCCATGCATTCGGGCCCGTGATCTCGCTCGCCCACTCCTTCTTCACGCCGTACGGCATCGCCATCCCCTTGGAGCCGTGGAAGTAGGCGCCGACGTGGCCGGGAGCGCCGTCCCAGTGGCGGTTCATGCTCAGGATGTGGACGCCGCCGGGATACTCGTAGTCGACGGCGAAATGGTCGTAGATGTTGCCGTACTTGGGGCCGACGCGCTGCGTGCGGCCGCCCGTCGCCGTCGCGCGCATCGGCGGCCCCTTCATCGCCCAGACCATGACGTCGATCGTGTGGATGTGCTGCTCGACGATGAAGTCGCCGCTGAGCCAGTCGTAGTAGTACCAGTTGCGGATCTGGAACTCCATGTCGCTCTCGGCAGGCTTGCGGTCGTAGTGCCACGCGCCGCCGCCGTTGTAGTAGATCCGCCCCGCGCGGACATCGCCGATGGCGCCGTCGTGCACGCGCTTCATGCACTGCATGAAGCCCTCCTGGTGGCGGTACTGCGTGCCGGCGACGACCGTGAGCTTCTTCTGCTCGGCCTTCTTCCCGATCTCAAGGATCTTGCGGCAGCCGACCGGGTCGACGGCGACCGGCTTCTCCATGAAGACGTGCTTGCCCGCATCGACCGCGGCCTCGACGTGCATCGGCCGGAAGCCGGGTGGCGTCGCGAAGAGGACGAGCTCGACGCCGGTGTCGAGGATCCGCTGGTAGGCGTCGAAGCCGGTGAAGCAGTTCTTGTCCTCGATCTTGACGCCGGCGTGCTTCGTATCGGCGAGGTACTTCCGGCAGCCGTTGAGGCGGTCGGGGAACATGTCGGCCAGCGCGACGATCTCGATGTTCTTCGCGCTCTGGAGGCAGTTCTCCGCGGCGCCGGTGCCGCGGCCGCCGCAGCCGACGAGTCCGATCTTGATGGGCGTGTCGTTCATGGCTCACCTCGCCTTCCGACCCGGAACCGGAACCGCTGGAACCTCAAGCGGGCCGAACTCGTAGCTCTTCGGGGCCAGGCTCGCGTCGGCCTTCAGGAGCGAATCCCACGAGACGATTCGTCCCGTGTACGCCGCCTCGCGGCCCATGATGGCGGTGAGCGTGCTCTCGGCGACCTGGCCGGCCTCGTTGAGCGGTTTGCCGTCGCGGATGCTCACGATGAGGTCGCGGTGTTCGACGACGTACGGGTTCGGATTCTCGCCCTTGAAGCGCCACGAGGACGACCCGCTGATCGAGCCGCCCGGATCGCTCGCGCCGGTCGTGCCGATGATCTGCTCGCCGACCCAGCCGTCGGTTCCGTTCTGCTGGCGGCACATGCTCGTCATGTGGACGCCGCCCGCGTACTCGTAGTCGATCGTGAAGTGGTCGAAGATGTGGCCGTACTTCGGCTCCGTGCGGACCTGCCGGCCGCCGACCCCGACCGCCTTGACCGGATGGCCCTTGAGCGCCCAATTGCAGACGTCGAGGTTGTGGACATGCTGCTCGACGATGTGATCGCCGGAGAGCCAGCAGAAGTAGAGCCAGTTGCGGACCTGCCATTCCATGTCCGACTCGTTCTTCTTCCGCTCGTGGACCCAGAGCGCGCCCTGGTTCCAGCCGCAGCGGGCGGAGACGATCTCGCCGATCGCGCCATCGTGGATCCGCTTCATCGTCTCGAGGTAGGAGTTCTGGTGGCGGCGCTGCGTGCCGGCGACGACGCCGAGCCCCCTCTTCGCCGCGATCTCGCCGAACTGGATGACCTTCTTCGCGCCCCACGCATCGACGGCGACGGGCTTCTCGAAGAAGACGTGCTTGCCCGCCTCGATCGCCGCCGCGAAGTGGATCGGGCGGAAGCCCGGCGGCGTCGCGAGCAGCACGAGGCCGATCTCATCCAGGGCCAGGAGTTTCTGGTAGGCGTCGAAGCCGGTGAAGCAGTGGTCGTCGTCGAGCTTGACGGCGAGCGGACCGCCGTCGCGATTCGGGTCGGTGAGGTTCTTCCGGCAGCCGGCGAGGCGGTCGGGGAAGAGGTCGGCGATCGCGACGAGCTCGACGTCCGGGCTCGAGCGCAGGCAGTCCTCCGCGGCGCCGGTGCCGCGTCCCCCACAGCCGATGAGGCCGACCTTGAGCTTGTCATGGCCCCACGCGTGGACGTAGGGCGCCAGCGCGGCCGTGGCGGCCGCGCTGCCCGCGGCGGCGAGGAGCTGGCGGCGACTCAGGCGTTTCATTTCTCCTCCTTGATCCGGATGTTGCGCCAGTGAATCTCGGCTCCCTCCGACTGCCACCCGATCGGGCCCTCGGTAAGTTCGCAGTCCGTGAAGACCGAGACCTTGTGGCCGTTGATTATCGTCGTGACGGCGCCGTCCTTCGAGATGATCTCGTTCGAATTCCACTCGCCGACGGGGTTGATCGCCTTCTTGCGCGCGTCGGGGAAGTCCTGGATCTTGCACTTCACCCCGCGCGGGATCGCCAGGATCATGCCGGCATCGCGGTTCATGCCCTGGACTTCGATCGACTTCGGCCAGACACCGAGCGCGTTCTGTGCGGTGATAAAGAGGAGGCAGCCGCTGTTGCCGCCGAACTTCGAGTCGTCCTTGAGGTTCGCGGGGCGCTTGAAGCGCCAGTCGTAGCGGAGGGTGAACTGGCTGAACCTGCGGCGGGTGTAGACGTACCCTGCGGGATTGCCGGTGCAGATGATCGCGCCGTCGACGATGGAGAACGTCTTCGACGGGTCGGCATCCTTGGCGCCCAGGTAGAACTTGAAGCTGTCGAAGTTCGAGCCGTTGAAGAGCGTGGCGAAGCCCTGGTCGTCCGTGGGCAGCGGCTTCACCGGGTCTTTCACCGGCGGAGGCTTCACGGCCTCGGGGGCGGGCTTCGACGCCGTCGCGCCCGCGCCCTTGAAATGGCTCTTCACTCGATCCGCGGAGAGCGCCGTTTTGTAGATCGCCACTTCGTCGATGAGCCCCGAGAAGGGGAGGGTGATCTGGTCGTAGTCGCCTTCGATGTGGTTGCAGCCGATGAGCAGGTCGGCGTCGTAGTCGAGCGAGAGCTCGCCGGTGCCCGCGTCGCGCTTCTCTCCATCCACGTAAAGGGTCACCGTCATCTGCACGTCGCGGGTCACGACGACATGGTGCCAGGCGTTGATGGGGACGCCGTCGGTGCGGGCACGGAAGTCACCCGCCTCATACTCGGTCAGTTCGCCCTCGCCGCCGAGGCAGGAGAAGATTCCGAAGTCGCGGGGACCCTCTTCGATCTTCCAGTTGAAGAGGTCGCCGCGGGTGGCGCTGGTCGTGAGGAACCAGAGCTCGATGGTGAAGGGGCCGGCGGCGATGGACCTGAAGTCGGCGTGCGACGGGATCTGGATGCGACCGGTGGAGCCGTCGAACTCCGCCGCCGTGCCCAGGGCGGGGGTCGCGCCCGGCTTTCCGAAGGTCACGCCGTTCTTGGCCGTGCCCGTATGGCGTCCCACGGTGTCGCGCGCGTCGAGGTTGAAGTCGTAGTACGCGATCGGCTGGTCGGCGAGGACGACGTCGCGGTAGGTGACCGGCACGAGCGGCACGAGCGGCGGTTTCGCTTCGCCGGAACCGCATCCGGCCAGCACGACGGACAGAAGGACCACGCGTTTCACGAACCCACCCCCTTGATATATCAGAATATACCAACGCGGGCCGGCAAGCGTTGGAGGAAATGATAGGGTAACGTATGAACCGTGGAGCGTAACCGCAAGACCGACGAGACGACGAGGACCGAGGACCGTAAGACCGAGGACCGTAGGACCGTAGGACCGTGGAGCGGAGAACCCATGAATAAACTGATGGCTGTCGCTGTCGTCGCTTTCGTTGCTTCCGCCTTCGCCCCTCCCGGGGCTTCGGCGGACAGGCAGGATAAACATCCCGGCTACGACGACACCCCTCAGCTTCCCAACCAGCCGTGGAAGGTCCACGACTCGAAGCGGCCCGATCCAGCCGTGGTGAAGCCGGGCGACGAGCCGGGGAAGGCGCCATCGGACGCCGTCGTGCTCTTCGATGGCACCGACCTCTCGAAGTGGAACGGAGCGTGGAAAATCGAGAACGGAGCCATCGAGGCAAACCGGAAAGGCGACCTGACGTCAAAGGACGAATTTGGAGACTGCCAGCTGCATCTCGAGTGGTGCGCTCCCGCCCCGACGAAGGGGAAGGACCAGGGCCGCGGCAACAGCGGCGTCTTCCTGATGGGGCGGTACGAAGTCCAGGTGCTCGACAGCTTCGAGAACGTGACCTACGCGGACGGCTCGGCCGCGTCGGTCTACGGCCAGCACCCGCCGCTCGTGAACGCGTGCCGCAAGCCGGGCGAGTGGCAGAGCTACGACATTCTTTTCACGGCGCCGCGATTCAAGGAGGGGAAGCTCGAGCGCCCAGGCGCCTTGACGGTCCTCCACAACGGCGCCGTCGTGCACAACCACGTCGAGATCCTCGGGCAGACGGCGCATCGAGCGGTGGCGAAGTACGAGCCGCACGGTCCGAAAGGGCCGATCAAGCTCCAGGACCACGGCGATCCGGTGCGGTACCGGAACATCTGGGTGAGAGCGATCAAGGGCTACGACGAGAAGTGAGACCGGCGGTGATCTCTGGTCACCGCTGGTCTCATCGCGCCGTAGCCTGCCCGAAGGGGCCTTCTCGCCGGTACGGCGAGAAGCGGGGCGAAGGCGGATGAGAGCGCGCACTGGTGAGACCAGCCTCAACGAAAACACCGGCGGCCGCGTTGGCTCTTCAGACGCTGCGGCGGAGGGCGGCCACCAGCGAGTCGCGGCTGACCGACGGCGCGATGAACTCGGCGCCGAGCAGGTAGCCTTCCGCGGCGCTCCCGCACCAGCGGACGCCGACCTCGCCTTCGATGACGCCTTCGAGCCCGATGACGCCGGCGAGGACTCGCAGGCGCACGCCCGGCTCGAGCGGTTCGATCGCCGCCATGGCCAGGCCCGATTCGCTGACGTTGACGAGGCGCATGGCGAGCCGCTGCGCCTGGTCGCACGGGACGGCGGCCAGGACGCCCCCGCGCACCACCACGCGGTCATGACGACGGCGGCCGTGCGCTTCTTCGGGACTCATGCGGTTACTCGACATTATCGGCACGATCCCGTGTTTCGCGCATGAGCGACCCCTGCAAGTTCTCCGTGGCGTTCGCGTCCAGCGCGGGAACCAGGGTCAAGCATCGTGGCGATCAATTGAAGTTATGCCGCGCGCGGCCGCGACGCAAGGGTTTGCGAACCCATAATGGGTGCTGCGCGAGCGCCGGCGTTTCACCAAATTGCTTCCCCCGCGGCGGGCGGCGCGATTACGCTCATCCGCATGGCCATCATCCAACGCATCGGCGAGCCCGAGAACGCCTCCGAGCTGAGAGCGATCCGCGAGCTCGCCGCGGCGCTTCCGGAGAGCTACGTCCTCGCCCACAACCTCGAACTCACCACCGGCCGCGGCCTGCCCTACGAATACGACATCATCGTCATCGGCGAGCACGCCGTGTACCACGTCGAGTGCAAGGGCTACCACGGACTCATCAAGGGCGACCGCCACCAGTGGATCTTCGAGAACGGCGCGGTCTACCCGAGTCCGATCCCGCTGGCCAACAAGAAGTCGAAGATCCTCGCGACGCTCCTGAAGCGCCACGGGCGGCTGCTCGAGGACGTCTTCGTGGAGACGGTGGTCCTGCTGACGGAGGACCGGGCGCGCGCGCAGCTCCGGGACGAGCAGGCCTCGCGCGTCATCACGCTGAAGGAGGCGCCGGCGTTCCTCACGACGGCCGGCATGCTCCCCGTCGCCACGCGGCCGATCCTGCCGCTGCACAACGCGATCTGCGAGGTCGTCCTCGGCGGCCGTCCGGCCCAGAAGGCCAAGCAGATCGGCCTCTACAACATCCTCGAGAAGATCGGCCAGACACAGAACCGCACCGTCTACCTCGCCGAGCACCGCTACATCCAGGTGCGGCCGAAGACCATCCTGAAGGTCTTCCACTACGACGTTTACGCGCCAAAGGAGAAGCAGGACGATCAGATCCGCGCGATCTTCCACGACCAGGAGGCTCTCCGGACGCTCTCCGGCCACCCGAACATCATCGAGACCGGCGACTTTTTCCCATGGGACGCCAACAAGTTCGTCCTGCCGACGGAATACCTCGAACGCGGCCGGCCCCTGGAGATCCTGCTCGGGAAGCACGAGGACAAGCAGCTCTCCTGGGCGGAGAAGCGGAAGATCATCGCGGGCGTCGCCGCCGGCCTCCGCCACGCCCACAAGGGCGGCGTGATCCATCGCGATGTCCGGCCGCTCAACGTCGTGGTGGCGCCCGGCGCCGTCGCGAAGCTCGTCAACTTCGACCTCGCGAAGATCGCCGGCGCGCCGGCCGACGTCGTCGACGACGACATCGGCGAGCGGCTCGATCCTGCGCACACGGCGCCGGAAGTCTGGAAGGACCCGGCCGCCGCGACGCCGGCGAGCGACGTCTACTCGCTTGGCATCCTCTTCTATGAGCTCATCGCCGACGGCCAGAAGCCCTACCAGCACATCGACGAGGCGTTCGTGATGAAGCGGACGCCGCTGAACCGCGAGCTGCTGATGAAGGAGTTCGCGACGCCTGGCAGCGAAGACTTCATGAAGCATCCGAAGGACGCCGTCGAAACGATCGCGCGGATGTGCTCGTTCGATCGCGCCCAGCGCCAGCAGTCGATGGACGAGGTGATCGAGGATCTGGAGTTGATCGGCGACTAACGCGCCTCGCTCATCGTCTTCACGTCCGCGGCGCTCCAGACCTTCGTCGAGAACCTCACTCCGTCGACCCTTCCCTTCATCGGGTGCGTCTCGTCCGCATCGGCGTAGGCGCCGATCACGAACTTCGCGTGCTGCCCCCAGAAGAGGTCGCCCCACTGCGACATCGAGCGCGCGGCCTCGCCGCCGTCGACGTAGAGGATCATCGTCTCGCCGTCGTAGGTCGCCGCGACGTGATACGACTTGCTGGTCGCGTATTTGCCGCCGCGCAGGTAGGTCAGGCAGCCGTCGTCGTCAGCCGCGCCTTTCGACGCGAGGCCGAAATAGAACCGCTCCTTGTCGAAGCCGAGGATCCAGCCGGACTCCGCCGGGCCGTTGTCCTGGATCTGGCAAACGATCCCGCCCCATTCCTCGCGCGCGTCGATGACGACCTTCGCCGATATCGAAAACGTGGACGTCGGCCGGGGCTCGTCCTTGTCGACCGTCAGGGGCAGCGACTTCAGGGCGTCGGCGCCCCATTCCCGTTCGACCACGACCTTCGGCGCCGGCGCTTCGGTGCGCTTCGGCGTGGAGCCGTCGAACGGCAGCGGCGGCGTCGCCTTCGGCTGCGCGGCGTTGTAATCCTCGCCGACGAGCGCCGCGACCGTCGCGGCGATCTGCGACTGGCGGGCGACGACGTTTTCGCGGCTTCCGAGCGGCTTCACGGCGGGCCCCATCGCCGCCATCCAGAGGTCCTGCGCGCCCGCCGTACTGGCGTTGTGGCTCGTCCACTGCGGCCCCTCGCCGCGGCCATGGTCGGTGACGACGACCAGCGACGTGCGGCCCCGGTACTCCGGCATCGACTGCGCGAGCTCCCACAGCTGCTTTAGGAAGCGGTCGACGCGGCGGGCGGCGTGCAGGTACTGGGCGTAATTGCCGGCGTGCGCCCATTCGTCGGTCTCGCCGAAGAGGACATAGAGGACGCGCGGCTTGTGGCGTTTGAGGTGCTCGACGGCGGCGTGGTACGAGAAGCTGTCGAACGGACTGCCGGGGAACGTCTCGGGCGTGTCGCGGAGCAGGTCGTTGATCGCCTGCTGGCGCTCGGTGAGCGGGGCGTCCTTGATGGGCTCGTTCGCCGCCTGCTGTGGGAGCCCGCTGCGGTCGCGGTTGAGGATGAACGGCAGCACGTCCCATGTGCCGAACGCGGCGATGCGGCCCTCGAAGCCCGGCCGCCTGCCGAGCCACTCGAGCACGGAGACGTTGGCGTTCGGGACCTTGTTGTTGGAATCGATGCGGGAGTCGGGGAAGCCGCAGAGGAACTCGTTGTAGCCGGGGTAGGAGAAGTTCCGGCCGTTGGTGACCTGCGCAATCGATCCCTTCGCGCGGTCTCCGTAGACCTGGCCCTGCCTGGCGATCGTTCCCCAGAAGAAGGGCATGAGCGCCTCGCGGCGTGCTTCGGGCGTGTCGCGCCAGAATTCCCTCTTGAGCGCCTCGTCCTTGCCGATGAGAGCGAGCTCCGCACCGGTGAAGACCTCCTGCGGGCGGAGGCCGTCGGTCGAGATCAGGAAGACGCAGCGATCACCTCCTGCCGAACGCGATGTCGGCGCGCAGGAGAGGATCAGGACGAACGGTGCGAACCACTTCATCATTATTTCACCGGAGTCAGCCTTAGCGACGCGAAGTTCATGAGCGCGCCCGTGAAGCGGACGGGCTTGACGGTGATCGGCGTCAGCCCGCTGATCGTGATCCGGCCGAGCTTCAGGGTCTTGAACTTGTTCCAGCCGCCGGTCGTGGCGACGGAGCAGGCGATGCCGCTGATCGTGAACTGCCCGCCAGCGCCCGGGGCGACCGAGTAGCGCAGCTCCATCTCGTAGTCGCCGGAGCGTTCGACGAACCACTCGAGGTAGTCGTGCTCGTCGGTCCAGTAGCCCGCGTTGCCTTCGGCGCTCTGCTGCTCGAGGCGGAGCGTCGAACCGTGAATCGCGGCGTCGGTTGCGCGCAGGAGGTAGGAGCCGTCGGTCTCGGGCGGGATCGGCTTGCCGTCGGCGGAGAGCTCGGCGCGTGTCGGCGTCCGCCGCGGTTCGCCGTCGCACTCGATGACGAGGACGGTGGGTGCCGGGACCGTCAACGTTTTGCCGCCGAGCGTGCGGCCATCCACCGACTTGATCGTCGTCTCGACGGGGAGTTCGATTTCGCCAGGGCGCCTGACGACGGCGTAGAGGGTATTCCCCTTTCGCGTGATCCCCCCCCACGACGTGGCGCAGAATCCCGTCGAGCCGTACAGCCAGTGGCCCGATTTGGCCAGTGAGACGCCGACCCCGCGAAGCCGCTTGGCGCACTCTTCAGGAATCAGCCCCTCGCTGGTCGGTCCGACATTGAGCAGGAAGTTCCCGCCCTTGCCGGCGATCTCCGTGAGCATGTCCAGGATGTCGCTGGCCGGCTTCCACGCGGTGTCGCCCTTGTGATAGCCCCAGGAGCCGTTCGTGGTCATGCACGTTTCCCAGGGCCGGTCCTTGAATCCGGTGCGCGGGATTTCCTGCTCGGGCGTTTCGTAGTCGCCGTCGTTCGATCCGCGCTTGCCGACGCGGTTGTTCACGACGGCGGTGGGCGCGATCGACCGCACGTAGGCGGCCAGGTCCTTGCCATCCGCCTCCGTCCACCACGGCTCCCACTCGCCGTCGAACCAGAGCACGGCGGGGTCGCACTGGTCGACGAGTTCACGCAGCTGCGCCTTCATGCCCTTCACATACTCCGCCTTGCCGGCGCCCTTCTGGGACGGCACGTGCCAGTCGAGGATCGAATAGTAGAGGCCGAACTTGAGCCCCTCGGCGCGGCACGCGTCGGCGAGCTCCTTGAGCGGCTGGCGCTTGAACGGAGTGCGCTTCGTGAGGGACCAGTCATTGACCCTGGTGTCCCACATCGCGAAGCCGTCGTGGTGCTTTGAGGTGATGACGACGTACTTCATGCCGGCGTCCTTCGCGAGCTTCGCCCAGGCCTTCGCGTCGAACTTCACGGGGTTGAAGTGGGGCGGGAACTTCTCGTACTCGGCGATCGGGATATGGGCCGTGTTCATCAGCCACTCGCTGGCGCCGCCGTAGAGCTTGCCCTTGTACTCGCCGGCGGGGACGGAGTAGACGCCCCAGTGGATGAACATGCCGTACTTCGCTTCGCGCCACCAGTCGAGCCTGCCGGCCGGCTTCGCGGGCGGGGACGCGCACGAGGCGACGGCGAGCAGGGCGAGGGCGGCAGCGCGTTTGAAGTTCATGCGATCGATCATGGTAGTCGTTCAATGTCGCGGCTGCACCGAGAACGACAGGACGGCGACGGCCGTGCCCTCGTAGTACGCGATGCGGAAGGAGTGCTTGCCGGTGGTAAGCGGCAGCGTGACGGTCGTCGCCCGCTCGGGGTGCGGCTCCCACTCGTCGATCGTGAGTCTTCCATCGACCCAGACCCTCACGCCGTCGTCGGAATGAGTGGTGAGGATGTACTCGCCTGCCGGCAGGTCGATGTCCGCTGACGTCTCGGCCGCGAAGAAGTCGGGCTCAAGTGCCCCGGGCCGACCCATCTTCCACGGGAAGGCGACCTTCGTCACCGTCTCGGTGCAGGCCGGGGCCTGGCGCGTCAGCGCGTCCCAGTCGGGCGGCGGCGCGCTGGCGTCGCCGGTCCACTGCCAGAACCGGACGGTCCAGGACGTCGCGTCGATCGCCTTCGCCGCCGTGGAGAACCGCTTGATCTCATCGCGGCGCACCGTGAGCCGCCTGCCGCCATCGGTGGAAAGAAACGGCTTCGCCACGGACTCCAGCCTCCGGAGCGCGTCGTCGAAACTGTCCCCGGCGACGAGTCCATCGACGTCGAGCATCGCCGACCGGCACGCTTTCGCCGCGGCATCCTCGAAGCGGGCCCGGGTGTCGAGCAGGAGCGCGTCGAGATCGATCGCGAGGTCTGCGGGCGCGCCGGTGCGCAGCTCCGCGATCGCCCGCTCATTCGCCGCCATCCGTTCGAACGCGCTGTCGGCGACAACGTCGGCCTTGATCGCGTCAAACCGGGCGCGGAGGTCCGCACCACCGGGCCCGCGCCGGGCCAGAACGAAGGCGCCGGCTCCGGCGGCCGCGACCACGAGGACGATCACGATCCACTGCATGGCCGACGGCCGTGGAAGGAGTGCGCCGGTCGTGGTCGAGTCCGCCGGGCCCGGCAGGGCCGACTTCCCGGGGACCGGCGAGGCCGGATTCTTCGCGAGGCACCACGCGCAAAGCCGCGTTTTCGCGGCCTCGCCCTCGCTGGTGACGCGCTTTCCGCACCGGACGCAGTATTCAATCGCCATGATGGGACCGGAAAATGATATATCAACCGGCGACGATGCGCGCTTTTACCTTCGCCCTTCTCCTGCTCGGCGTCTCCGCCGTCGTGATCGGCGGCTGCTTCCGCAGCGACGAATCGTGGAAGGTGCGCGCGACGTTGAACGCCGCGCTCGACGTCGTCGACTTCAACCGCGACATCCGGCCGATCCTCTCCGAGAATTGCTTCAAGTGCCACGGGCCCGACCGGAGCCACCGCGAGGCCGATCTGCGGCTCGACGTCAACGAGGACTGGGAAAAAGTCCGGACCTTCCTCGCCCTCCGGATCACATCCACCGACCCCGACTTCCACATGCCGCCCCCTGGCTCGGGGAAGACGCTCACCGCGGCGCAAATCACGCTCCTGACGAGGTGGGTCGACGAAGGCGCCTCGTGGCAGCCTCACTGGGCATTCGTCCCACCGAAGCGGGCGCCGGGCGACATCGATTCGCTCGTCCGCGCCCGTCTTCAGAAGGAGGGCCTCAAGCCGTCGAGCGAAGCCGATCGAATCACGCTGATCCGGCGCGTCACGCTCGATCTGACCGGAATTCCGCCGACTCCGGAGGAAGTGGACGCCTTTGTCGGCGATGGCAACTATGAGAAGCTCATCGACCGGCTGCTGGCGTCGCCGCGCTTCGGCGAGCGGATGGCGATGGAGTGGATGGACGTGGCGCGTTACGCCGACACGCACGGCTATTCGATCGACTCGGGCCGCGACATGTGGATCTGGCGCGCGTGGGTGATCGACGCGTTCAACCGGAACCAGCCCTACGACCAGTTCATCGTCGATCAGCTGGCCGGCGATCTCCTGCCCGGGGCGACCCGCGAGCAGAGGATCGCGACGGGCTTCAACCGCAACCATCCGGTCAACTTCGAGGGCGGTTCCATCGAGGAGGAATTCCGCGTCGAGTACGTCGTCGACCGCGTGAACACGACATCGTCGGCATTCCTCGGCCTCACGATGGGCTGCGCGCGGTGCCACGACCACAAGTACGACCCGATCGGGAACGATGAGTTCTACCGCTTCTTCGCGTTCTTCAACTCCATCGCCGACCAGGGGCTCGACGGGCAGAGCGGAAATGCGGCGCCCGTGTTGAGGGTCTATGGAGCGGCCCAGGAGAAGAGGCTCGCCGCGCTGCGCGAGCAGCTGGCGAAGCTCGTCGAGCGCCGAAAGGCCCCCCTGCCGAAAGTCGACGCGGCGCAGGCGGCTTGGGAGGCCGCGTTCGCGAAGGCGATGGAGGCGCGTTGGAAACCGCTCGACGCGACGAAGGTCGAGTCGACCGGAGGCGCGACCCTCGAGAAGCTCGGCGACGGTTCGATCGTGGCGCGCGGTTCGACGCCCGACAAGGACGTCTACGAGATCGCGGCGCACAGCGACCTGGCCGGCATCCAGGCGCTCCGGCTTGAAGCGCTCACGCACGACTCGCTTCCGAAAGGCGGGCCGGGTCGGTTCGATGGCGGGAACTTCGTGCTGAGCGAGATCGAAGTCGACGGCGTGAAGCTCGTCTCTGCGTGGGCGTCCTATTCGCAGTCGACGTTCGATGTCGCGCGCGCGATCGACGGCAGGGAGGAAACGGGCTGGGCCGTGGACGGGAACGCGTCCCACGTCAACCGTGTCGCCACGTTCCTGGCGGAGAAGCCGTTCGACGGCGGGGAGCTGAAGATCCGCCTCACGTTCCGGTCGCCGTTCGCCCGGCATGCGATCGGGCGGTTCCGGATTTCACTCACGACCGATCCGGCGGTGCGGACCGAGATGGCGGCTTCGACCCTCGGTGCGTGGACGATGTCCGGACCGCACAAGGCCGAAAGCGGGAAGAAGGCGTGGGAAACGGAAGTCGAGACGAAGGACTGGGTCGAGAAGGACTTCAAGGACGGACGCGTTCACGCGCTCACCGGCGAGAACAGCGCGACCTACCTGCGGCGCACGGTCACGTCGAAGTCCGCGCGGGCGATGACGGTGTCGCTCGGCAGCGACGACGCGATCAAGGTGTGGGTCAACGGCGTCGTCGCGTTCGAGCGCCACGTGCTCCGACCGATCGAGCCCGACCAGGACCGCGTCGTGCTGTCGCTCCGCGAGGGCGAGAACACGATCGAGATGAAGGTCGTGAACTACGGCGGCGGCTACGGTTTCTTCTTCCGCCGCGTCGACGAGCAGCCGATGGACCTGCCGCCCGAGGTGATCGAAGGGCTCACCTTCGGCAACTCGGCCTTCCTGCGCGACCATTGGCGCCGGACGACGTGGCCGGAGTGGAAGGGGTTGACGGACGAGATCGCCACACTCAAGAGAGAGGAAGCGCAGATCGACGCGTTGGCGCCGACGACGATGGTGATGGCGGAACTCGCGACGCCGCGCGAGACCTTCATCCTGAAGCGCGGGCAGTACGATCAGCGCGGCGAGAGGGTTGCGCCCGGCACGCCGTCGTGCCTCCCGCCGATGAAGGACGCGCCGTTGAATCGGCTTGGACTGGCGAGGTGGCTCATCGACCCCGCCCATCCGCTGACGGCGCGCGTCGCCGTGAACCGTCTCTGGCAGATGCTGTTTGGCGTCGGGATCGTGGAGACGTCGGAGGACTTCGGCACGCAGGGCCAGCCGCCGTCCCATCCCGAACTGCTCGACTCGCTGGCGTGCGAGTTCGCGGCCGGCTGGGACGTGAAGGCGATGATGAAGCGGATCGTGATGTCGTCGACGTACCGGCAGTCTTCCCGTGCGTCGCCCGGCCTCGTCGAGCGCGATCCGAGGAACCGCCTGCTGGCGCGCGGGCCGCGGTTCCGCATGAGCGCCGAGATGGTGCGTGACAACGCGCTCGCGGCGGCCGGGCTGCTCGTCGAGAAGGCCGGCGGGCCGGGAGTGAGGCCCTACCAGCCCGCGGGACTCTGGGAGGCGCTGAAGTTCGACACGGGCGACGGCCAGGTCTTCAGCGCGCAGGACTACGTGCAGGACCGCGGCGAGGCGCTCTATCGCCGCAGCGTTTATCTCTTCTGGAAGCGCGCCTGCCCGCCGCCGGGGATGAGCACCTTCGACGCGCCGAATCGCGACGTCTGCACGCTTCGCCGGCCGCGCACGAACACGCCGCTTCAGGCGCTCGAGCTGATGAACGACCCCGTCTACGTCGAGGCGGCGCGCGCGCTCGCGCAGGCGGCGATGAAGGGCACGACGCCGGAAAAGCGCGCGACGATTGCGTTCCGGCGGGCGACAGGACGCGCGCCGAAGGCGGCGGAAATCGCGGTGCTGATCGATCTCTATCGCGCGCAGCTCGACGTCTACACACGGGACGTCGAAGCGGCGAAGAGGCTCCTGGCCATCGGCGAATCGAAACGCGACGAGTCGCTCGACGTGCGCGAGCACGCGGCGTGGACCGTCGTCGCGAGCCTCATCCTGAACCTCGACGAGACGATCACGAAGGAATGACATGGAGATGACGCGCCGCCGGATGCTGGGAGTCGCCGCGACCGCGCTGGGCGGCGCCGCCATGGAGACGCTGTTCCATCCTGGCGTCCTGACCGCTCAAAGCGCTCCGACCTCGGCGCTGCCGCACTTCGCGCCGAAGGCGAAGCGGGTCATCTACCTGTTCATGGCGGGCGGGCCGTCGCACATCGATCTCTGGGACTACAAGCCGGGGCTTCAGAGACTCCACGCCACCGAGCTGCCGACATCGATCCGCGGCGATCAGCGCATCACCGGCATGACGAGCGGGCAGGCCGTGTTCCCGGTCGTCGCGCCGATGAACGCGTTCGCACAGCACGGGAAGTGCGGACGCTGGGTGAGCGGGCTCCTTCCGCACACGGCGAAGATCGTCGACGACATCGCCGTGATCAAGTCGGTGAACACCGAGGCGATCAATCACGATCCGGCGATCACGTTCATCCAGACGGGCGTGCAGCAGCTTGGCAAGCCGAGCATCGGCTCATGGCTCTCGTACGGCCTTGGGAGCGAGAACAAGGACCTGCCCGCCTACATCGTGCTCATCTCGCTCCCGAGCGTGAACAAGCCCGACCAGCCGCTCTTCTCGCGGCTGTGGGGGAGCGGCTTTCTGCCGTCGGACCACCAGGGCGTGCAGCTGCGCGCGGGGCCCGATCCGGTGCTGTGGCTCGGCGATCCGCCCGGGATCGATCGCGAGACGCGCCGCCGCATGCTCGACGGGCTCGGCAGGCTCAACGGGATGAAAGCGGAGGAGTGCGGCGATCCCGAGGTGCTGGCGCGCATCAAGCAGTACGAGATGGCGTTCCGCATGCAGACGTCGGTGCCGGAGCTGACCGACGTGTCGAAGGAACCGGCGGAGGTGCTCGAGAGGTACGGGCCGGAGGCGAAGAAGCCGGGGAGCTTTGCGGCGAACTGCCTGCTGGCGCGGCGCCTGGCCGAGCGCGGAGTGCGCTTCATCCAGCTCTTCCATCGCGGGTGGGACCAGCACAACAACCTTCCGAGCGGCATCCGCCAGCAGTGCAGGGACACCGACCAGCCGGCGGCGGCGCTCGTCGCCGACTTGAAGCGGCGCGGGATGCTCGATGAGACGCTCGTCGTGTGGGGCGGCGAGTTCGGCCGCACGGTCTACTCGCAGGGGACGCTGACGAAGGACAACCACGGTCGCGATCATCACGGCCGCTGTTTCACCGTGTGGATGGCGGGCGGCGGAGTGAAGGGCGGCGTCGAGCACGGCGAGACCGACGACTTCGCGTACAACGTCGTGAAGGACGGCGTCCACATCCGGGACTTGAACGCGACGATCCTGCACACGCTGGGGATCGATCACGAGCGGCTGACGTTCAAGTTCCAGGGGCTTGATCAGCGGCTGACGGGCGTTGAGAAGGCGACGGTGGTGAAGGCGGTGCTGGGGTAGCGGTGGACTCCCGCCGCGCGCGACTCCTCTGGCGTGGGGCAGATCGATCCTGAATGGCGCGAATCGGCTCGGTCGACCTCTGCGAAAGGAGCTCGGGCGCTTCGCGGAGGCTAACGGACCAACCGAGAGTCCTTCCGCCGCGACGCCGGCGTCACGTCAAGCCGCTCGAGCCTGCCGTTCCGATAGAGGCCTTCCACGACCGTGTTGTGCGGCGCGCGCAGCTTGAACGAGACATTCCACTCCTTCGGCCACGCCGGCAGAACGGCGATGTCGTCTCCATCGCACTGCAGGATCATCAGCTGCAGCGTCAGCATCAGGTTCGCGCCGTGGTCCTGGTCGGGCAGCCAGTCGAAGTTCGGACCCCACATCACCGGGAAGCGGTGGTTCGGGTTCCCATTCGCGACCTTCGCGAGCAGCTGTTTCTTCGCCTCGTCGGTGAGTCCGCAGAGCGCCGCGCACTGGCCGTCGTACGACCAGCCGACCATGCCTTTCTCGATGCGGCGGCGGAACGTCTCTTCGCTGATCGCGCTCCCGGCGCCGCCATTGGCGCCGGTCACGACGCGGAAGGGCCAGATCGCGTAGAGCTCCGGATTCTCGCAGTTGCTCCGCTGGTCCTTGTAGGACTCGGCTGGACGGATGGGCTTGAGGCCGTGGGTCAACTCGGGGATGGCTGCATCGAGCCGCTTGAACTCATCGCCGCCGGTGTGTTTGAGCAGGCGATCGACGACGGCCCTGAGCCCGGCAACGCTCGGCGTGTCGTTGACGACGTCGTGCCAGTACGTTTCGACCGCCTGCGTCGGCTTGATGACGAACCTGCCGTCCTTCAGGAACCGCGACTCGTAGTAGCGCAGTACGTCGCGCGCCATCGGAAGCAGCTCGGTGCGGTAGAAGTTCTCGTCGTCCGTGTAGTCGTAGTAGTCGAACATCAGCATCACGAGTTCCAGCCCCTGCTGCCAGGCGTACTGCCACCACGGGCAGAGGACTTCGTTGGGCTGATGGCCCTTGCGGTCCCATCCGTAGTCGCCGTTGGAGTATGTGCCGAAGATCGTCATCGTCTCCGGGAAGTAGACTCCCTCGACGCCGTGGTAGAGCTTCGCGCGCGCCCGGCAAAGCGGCGCCGCGTTTGCGTAGAAGCGGAAGAGAGGGAGCATCTCGTTGAAGTCGCCGCGTGCCGGCATCGGCGCGTAGGGAAGCCGCGTGTTCTGCCACCAGAAGTCGCCGCCCCAGCGGCGCCAGTCCGGGTTGAGATTCGGACCCCCGGTGAACGTGGGATCGACCGTGAAGATCGAGCCGTTGAACTTGATCGGATAGGCGCCGCGATCGCCGCAGGCCGTGATCCAGCGCTGAAGTACGTAGGCCTGCGTGATGCTCAGCGGCGTCTGCTCCTTGATGACCTTTCCGTCGAGCAGGATCCGCATCGCGCCGGTCGCCGGATCGTAGGTCGCGCCGACACGCTGCAATTCGCCCGCCTTGAGCACGCGTTCGGCGACGAGGGTCCGGTCGCCGACGATGAACCGCAGGGCGAGGCCTGGATGCGTGTCGAAAAGAAACCCGTCCGATCCGCCCGCCGTGATCTTGTCGAAGATGCGGCCCTTTTCGCCGGCCGACGGCTTGATCATCGCGGAGAGTGACAGCCCGTTGGTGAGATCGGCCGTGGTCTCCTGGAGTTCTCCTCCGAATCTGCTCTGCCCGTTCGAATCGACGCCGACGCGCAGCGGATGGGCGTTCGTCGGGACGGGGCGGGCGGAGTCGCCGTCGACGAAAATCCAGCTGCGGCTCCAGAATTCACCCCACCAGGCCGCCGTCGTCGCCATCGCGTCGAGAGCGGGGGCCGACGCCATCGCGGCGAGCCACGCGTCGGCGGTCTCCGTCTGCGCGCAGTGGGTCGCCACCTTGATGTCGAATCGCGTCGTCGGCCCGGAGCGCAGGATCGTGTCGCTTTCCTTCGTGAAGCCAGGCGCCGTGATGCGGCCGCCGAAGGTGCGATGCAGGAGCGGATCGCGGCACTCCTTCCTGACCGACGCGAGTCCCTGGTGCGCCAGCGTGAGGTCGACGATCGAGTGTTCGTTCCGGTGGTACCACGTGACGGCGCCGGGCGTGTCGACGACCGAATCGGCCGACTCCCAGACCTCCATCGGGGCGTGGTGCATCGCCCAGCTCGACTCGAGCTCCCCGCCCTTCAGAACGTGTTTCTTCGTGCGCCACGATTCGAGAATGACGCTCACGTCGACGGGCTCGCGGCTCTGGGCGGCGATGTTGACGACCGGATGGTCCGCATCGACGAAGAACTGCAGCGTCAGCGGTCCTGCGGTGATCTCGATCCTGCCTTCGCGCAGCTTCAGCTCCTGGCGGAAACCCGCGAGGAACGGATTGGGCGCGAGGCTGACGCGGATGCGGCCGAGCTTCAGCAGGCGGGCATTTTCGCTCCACGCGTCGGTGCGCGAGAGGTAGAAGACGAGGTCGCCGTCCGGCTCGGCCCAGACGTTCGCGCCGAGTTCGCCGTTGCCGATCGGCATCGAGCCCGACGCATCCCTGCTCGCTGACGTCCAGACGACGTTGCAGCGGTCCAGGTCAGGCGGCGCCGCCACGCGGATGGGGGGGCTTGAGCAGCCGAGGAGCAGGATGAGGAGCGGCGTGAATCTCATGCCAGGATCTTCGTGACGATCTTCCCGCTCACGTCGGTGAGTCGGAAGTCGCGGCCCTGGAACTTGTACGTCAGCTTCGTGTGATCGACGCCCATCAGGTGCAGGATCGTCGCGTGGAGGTCGTTGACGTCGACCGGATCGGCGATGACGTTGTAGCCGAGTTCGTCGGTCGCGCCGATCGTGACGCCGTGCCTCAAGCCGCCGCCGGCGAGCCACATCGTGAAGGCCCGCGGGTGGTGGTCGCGGCCGAGGAACTTCGAGCCGTCGCGCTCCTCGTTCATGGGAGTGCGGCCGAACTCGCCGCCCCAGATGACGATCGTGTCGTCGAGGAGCCCGCGCTGCTTGAGGTCGGTGACGAGCGCGGCGGCGGCGCGATCGGTCTCTGCGCAGAGCTTGGGCAGGCGATTGACGATGTCGTCGCCGGCATTGGTCCCGTGGTTGTCCCAGCCGCGGTGATAGAGCTGGACGAAGCGGACGCCCTTCTCGACGAGGCGCCGCGCGAGCAGGCAGTTGTTCGCGAACGACGCCTTGCCGGGCTCGGTGCCGTAGAGTTCGTGCACGGACTTCGGCTCCTTCGCGATGTCCATGAGCTCCGGCACGCTCGTCTGCATGCGGTAGGCGAGCTCGTAGGAGGCGATGCGCGTCTCGATCTCGGGATCGCCCACCTGCTCGAGATGGCGCCGGTTGAGCGCGTTGATCGCGTCGATCGTGTCGCGGCGGGCCGTGGGATCGACGCCCTTCGGGTTCGAGAGGTAGAGCACGGGGTCGCCCTTGGAGCGGAACTCGACGCCCTGGTGCTCGCCGGGGAGGAAGCCGTTCGACCAGAGCGACTTGCCGGCGTCTGGCGCGTTCTCGCCGGAGACGAGGACGATGAAGCCGGGCAGGTCCCGGTTCTCGCTGCCGAGTCCGTACGACATCCACGAGCCCATCGATGGGCGGCCGATCAGGTGGTGGCCGGAGTTCATGAAGATCTGCGCCGGAGCGTGGTTGAACTGCGTCGTCGTCATCGAGCGGATGATCGTCAGGTCGTCGGCGATCTTCGCGGTGTGGGGCAGGAGGCGCGAGACTTCGGCGTGGCCGTGGCGGGCGAAGTCGTACGGAGAGCCGAGGAGCTTCGGCACGCCCTTGATGAACGCAAACCGTTCGTTCTTGAAGAGCGACTCGGGACAGGGCTTTCGGTCGAGTTCGCGGAGCTTCGGCTTGGGATCGAAGAGGTCGATCTGCGACGGCGCGCCTGCCATGAAGAGATAGATGATGCGCTTGGCCTTGGGCCTGTCCTGCAGGGCAAAGAGCGATTCATTGAGGAGCGAACCCAGCGCGATCGTGCCGATGCCGCACGCGCTCTGGGCGAAGAAATGGCGTCGCGTAAGCTGCTTCATTCCTTGGTGACCGTTTCGTCGAGATTCAAGAGCACGCCCGCCGCCGCGTTCCATCCGCGCTTCGCGGCGAGTTTGAGCAGGATGTCGATCTCGTCATCGTCGGGCCTCCGGGACGTGCAGAGACGGAAGCCGAGCACGATCCGCTCCCGTTCGTCGGTGACCTTCATCATGCGCGCGGCCAGTGCATTCGCGGCCTCGACGTAGACCGGGTCGTTCATCAAGGTGAGCGCCTGGAGCGGCGTCGTCGTCTTGACGCGCCGTACGGTGCAGAACTCGCGGCTGGGCGCATCGAACGTCATGAACGACGGATAGGCCGCGGTGCGCTTCCAGAAGGTGTAGAGGCTGCGGCGGTGGGCGTCGCCGCCCTTCGAGTTCATCCAGCGTTCGCCGCTGTACGGGCTGTCCCAGATGCCTTCCGGCTGCGCGGGGAAGACGCTCGGGCCGCCGAGCTTCTCGACGAGCAATCCGCCGGCCGTCAGCGCACTGTCCCGGATCGCCTCTGCCTCGAGCCGTACGCGCGGTCCGCGTGCCAGGAGCCGGTTGAGGGGGTCCTTCTCGCGAAGCGCCGCCGTCACCGTCGACGACTGCCGGTAGGTCGCCGACATCACGATCAGCTTGAGCAGCGACTTGAGGCTCCATTTCCGGGTGATCAGCTCCGTCGCGAGCCAGTCGAGGAGTTCGGGGTTCGTCGGTCGCGATCCTTGCGTCCCGAAGTCCTCGGAGGATTCGCCGCGGCCGCGGCCGAAAAGCAGCTCCCACAGGCGGTTGACCATCACGCGCGCGGTCAGCGGGTGGTCGGGATGGACGAGCCATTTCGCGAGCGCGAGACGGTCGACGCCTTCGATCGGCTGTCCGTAGGCGGCCGGGACGCCCGAGTCGACGACGTCACCCTTCGCGAGGAAGCCGCCCCGGACGCGGAAGTTCGTGGTGGGGCGCTTGCCGTCGGACTTTTCTTTGAAGACGAGCGCGGTCGGAACGACGAATTCGGCAAGCTGCTTTTTCGCCGCGGCGATCTTGGCGCGAACCGCCGCGAGCGCCGGCACAGCGCCCCGGTAGGCGGCCGCGAGGCGCTTCTGCTGCGCGTCGGTGCGCTTCTCGAGCCTCGCCATCGCCGTGATGTCGTCGGGCGCGTGCATCGGCGACGTCGACGCCGTTACGGAGAGGCGGAATCGGCCGATGACGTGCTGAGCGTGGGGCGACTGGAATTCGAGGCGGATGACGAGCGTCGTCGCCGATTCGAGCGGCGCTTTGAGCTCGAACGCGGCGGAGTGCGGCTTGCCGAGCGGCGGGCTGATGGCCCAGCCGGTCTCGGCCTTCGCATCGAACGCGTGCTCGACGGGGAAGCCGTCCTGCGAGAAATCAGCCGTGGCACGCGCGATGGCGACGTCCTTGCCATCCGCCTGGATCTTGATGGCGCCGAGGACGAAATTCCCGTTCGGGGCGCGGCCGCCGAGCGCGTCGAGCTTGATCGCCGTGATGGTCTTGAGCGCCGCGGGGGCGTAGACGGTGTACGTGTCGCGCGCCGGGTTCTTGCCGGAGGCGGTGACGGTCTCGGCGGCCTGCATCAGCGTCGCGCCGGCCTCGGACTTGATCTGCTCGGGATCGAGCGCGGTCCATTCGAGGATCGCCGTCTCCCACGCGGCCTGCGCCTTGTCGAGCGCCTCGTTGGGAGCATGGAGCTGCGTCTCGAGCTCGGCGAGGTCGGCCTGGAGCGCCTCGCGCCGTTTCGCGGTCTCGGCCGTCGGCGCCTCGATCATGAGTTCGTCGGCGTGGTCGTAGAACGCGAGCATGCCGTAGAACTCGCGCTGCAGGAACGGGTCGTACTTGTGGTTGTGGCACTGGGCGCAGGCGAGCGTGCTGCCGAGCCAGACGAAGCCGGTGGTGCCGACGCGGTCGACGAGCCGCTCCCAGCGGGCCTCCTCGGGATCGACGCCGCCCTCCTCGTTGGTCATCGTGTTGCGGTGGAAGCCGCTGGCGATCACCTGCTCGCGCGTCGCGTTCGGCAGGAGGTCTCCGGCGATCTGCTCGATGGTGAACTGGTCGAAGGGCAGGTCGCGGTTGAACGCATCGATGACCCAGTCGCGCCAGCGCCACATCGTCCGCGTGAGGTCTTTCTCATAGCCGTTGGTGTCGGCGTAGCGTGCGAGGTCGAGCCATAGCCGTGCCATCCGCTCGCCGTAGCGCGGCGACGCGAGGAGGCGGTCGACCGTTTTCTCGTAGTCCTCGTTCGCATCGAGCTCGTCGATCGTCGGCGGCAGGCCGTTGAGATCGAGCGAGAGACGGCGCAGCAGCTTTTCGCGGGAAGCCTCGGGTGCGAGGGCAAGTCCCTCCTTAATGAGGCGCGCGATGACGAAGCGGTCGATGTCGTTCCGCGCGCCCTTTACGACGGGCGGCGCGGGGCGAACCGGCTTTTCGTAGGCCCAGTGCCTGGCGACGCCGGCGTCGATGGCGGCGCCTCCGTCGATCCAGCGTCGGACGACCTCGATGGTCGCTGCCGGTAGAGCGGGCTTTTTCCGCGGCATGCGCTCGCCTTCGTCCTCGGCGACGAGGACCCGGTAAAGGCGGCTCTCGGCGCTCTTGCCGGGGACGACGAGGCTGGCGAGCTTATCGCGGTCGTCGAGGCGGATCTTGCCGCGCGGCTTCTCGCCGGAGTGGCACTGGTGGCAGTTGTCCTTGAGGATCGGCAGGACGTCGCGGGAGAAGGAGACTTTGGCGGGATCGGGCTTGGGAGGGTCCTGGGCGATGCGCGCCGTGCCGAGAAGCAGCAGGACGAAGAGCGCGACCCTCATGCGCCTTCGCTCCGCGTCTCACCGCTTCGGCGAGCCGGCCCGCTGACACGCTCGGCCTGTCTCATTTTTTTTCCCCGGTCGCCACGCGGATTGTCGCGCGCTTGAGGAACAGCACGGCGAAGCAGGTCTCGTGCAGGTTAACCGAGCCGCCCTGGTACGAGTAGGGCGACCAGGCGCCGTCGGCGGTCTGGTTGGCCATCAGCCAGGTCGCGCCCTCCCAGTACCAGTCGTGTCCGTTGAGCGTTCCGACGCCGCCCAGCATCCCCGCGCGCTCGAGCGCATAGAGCGAGTAGAGGTGCCAGCCCGTGCCGCAGTTCCAGTTCATCTTCACGGACCAGTTCGTGGCGATCCACGCCCAGCCGTTGCGGATCGCGGCCTGCGTCTTGGCGCGCAGGTCGCCCTTGTAGCGGCCGGAGTTCATCTTCGTCAGCATGTGGTCGAGGATCGTGAGCGTGCCGATGGCTCCGAGCGTCATGCTCGCGCGCGCACCGCCGTCGCCGTCCGGATTCTCGCGGTAGGCCCAGCCGAGCGCCACGGCGTTGACCTCGGACTCGGTCTTCCCCGGCGTTGTCTCATCGATGATCACGAGCTTCACGGCGGGCCCCTTGCGCTCCTCGCTCTGGAGCAGCCGATTGATCGTGTTGACGAGCGCCTGGTCGTCCACCACGACGCCGCAGCGCTGCGCCGCGAGGAAGCCGAGGATCGCGTACTGCGTGTTCGAGTAGTCCTGCGTGCCGCTGGGATAGCTCCAGTAGTTGTCGCGCTGGTTGGAGACCATCCACTTCGCCGCCTCCTCCATCCACTTCTTGTGGGCAGGCGAGATCTTCGAGGCGATGTCCTTGTCGGCGGCATCGCCGGGCTTGAACCGTTTCGTGGGATCGTTCGGTGAGTAGTAGGATTCGACCGTCATCATCGAGATCGCGACGCAGTAGGTCCACGTGAAGGGCTGCTCGACGACCCATTCGAGCGCCTTGTCGATGCGGGGGTCCTTGCGGTCGAGCGAGCCCTTGAGGATCGTCAACAGCGCGAGGGCCGACGGGCCTTCCTTCTGGTCGAACCAGATGGGCCAGTGGCTCTCCTTTTCGTTGAACCAGCCCCACAGCCGCTCGATGCCGAGATCGATCGCGCGGTTGACCTCGGATTCGAACGTCGCATGACGGCGCTTGATGACGTCGGCGAGACGCAGCTCGCGAATCCACTGGGTCGGCTTCCCGCCCTCGTAGGTGATGGTGAAGTCGAATTTCAAGCGCGTGACGGCGCCGCGATCGGGATCGAAGTCGGCCTCGCCGATGAACGAGCCCTCCTTGATGCGGCTCTGGCGCGCCTCGATCTTCCCCTTGAGGCCGATGATCTTTGCCGTGAGGGCATAGGTGACAACGCCCGGGGCTGCCGGCTTGATCCGTTCGATCCTGCCCTTCGCGCGCGCCGGTTCGTAGTCGTAGCCGCGGTCGAGGATCATGTCGAGGTCGACGGGCCGACCGGTGTGAAGCGGCCGTTCGGGGGTCGTGAGTCCGAGGATCAGCGGGATCTCGCGGACGATTTGAAGGTTCGGGTGATAGACGCGCTTGTCATCGAGTTCGTATTCGAAGAGGACCGACTGCCAGTAGCCATCCCAGTCGAGGAGGTCGCCCTTCGCGTTGGGAGTGTAGGTGCGGTAGCGGGCGCACTGGCCGGCGTCGAGCTTCCATCGAAGCTTGAGATCTTCGGCCGCGGCGGGGCGGTCGAGTTCGTCGCGCTTGTGGAAGAGGACATCGGCCGGTACGAGCTCACGGGGGCGTGACGCGGAGCTCCACAGGAAGTTGATTCCACCGGCGCCGCCCTGGTCGTAGTACTCGACCAGGATCACGTGATCGCCGGCCGTGAGTTTTGTCGTGGCCGATTTTTCCACCATGCCGTGCGGACCGTCGTTGTCGACGAGCAGCGTCCCGTCGAGGGTGAGTCGCGAGCCGTCGTCCGAGACGAGGTAAAACGTCCAGTCGTCCTCGCTCGGGACGCGCAGGAGGCCCGACCACTTGATGAGGAGATGGTCCGCGATCTTCGAATCGGCGAACGGCGCGTCGGTGGAGTCGTAGGCGATTTTCGGTTCGACGCGGCGGAGGAAACGCCAGGCCTGGTCGATCGCCCGGAGCTTGAGGCCGCCGAGCGCGCGGTGGGTGTCGAAATACTCGGCGACGAGGCCGGGCCTGGGTTCATCCCCCTGCTTCGCGCCCGGGGGCGGCGCTTCGCAGGGCAGGTGCGGCGCACCGGCCAGTACCATCAGCAGGAGGACGCTGTTCTTCACCATACGAACTTCCGACACCGATGATATATCATCATATACCATCGAGGGTAGAAAGGTTTTGTAGCATGCCCCACCGCTCCTATAGAACACGCAGCATGAAACGAATGATGTCGGTCCTTTTGCTGGCGCTCGCCGCCTGCGCGGGCGAACCCAGGGTCGTGGTCGACCCCGATCCGCCCGGCCCGCCACGCGCGCGGACGGGGAGCGGCGCGTGGACCTTCGAGGCGATCGCCGGCTGGGGTGCCGGGTTGTCGGGGCCGACGCACGGCGGCGTGGCGCTCGACAAGGCCGGCAACGTCTACGTCAGCACCGACAGCGAGAAGGCGATTCACGTCTTCGCTCCCGACGGAACCCTCCTGCGCACGATGGCGTCGCCGTTCCGCGCGATCCACCAGATGGTGATGAACGACGAAGGAGGCACCGAATTCCTGTACGGCGCGCACCTGCCGGGCCACCAGGCGGTGAAGCTCGCGCTCGACGGCACCGTCGTCTGGACGCTCGGCGCGCCGATGGAGTCGGGGAAGTACCGGAGCGCCGACCAGATGAATCCGACGGCCGTCGCCGTCGCTTCCGACGGATCGGTCTTCATCGCCGACGGCTACGCGACGTCGTTCATCCACAAATTCGACCGTGAGCGGAAGTACGTGAAGTCGTTCGGCGGGCCCGGCCAGCTCAACGGCTGTCACAGCATCGCGATCGATCGGCGCGGAGCGGCGCCGTTGCTCCTCGTCTGCGACCGCGAGAATCGCCGCCTGGTGCACTACGACCTCGACGGCAACTTCGTGGCGGTGCTCGCGACGGGTCTGCGTCGGCCGTCGTCGATCGCGTTCTTCGGCGGGTTCGTGGCGATCGCGGAGCTCGAGGCGCGCGTCGTGATCCTCGACAAGCACCACGAGATCGTCGCCGTGCTCGGCGACAATCCGAATCGCGGCGAGTGGGCGAACTACGGCGTGCCGCGCACGGCGTGGAAGGACGCGATCTTCACCGCGCCGCACGGGCTGCGGTTCGACCCCGCCGGGAACCTCTATGTTCAGGATTGGAATGAAACGGGCCGGGTGCGGAAGTTCGTACGCGCAAGGCTCGCGCTAGGTTCGCCGTTCGGTGACCACATGGTCCTTCAGCGCGACCGGGAGGTGCGGGTGTGGGGGTGGGCCACGCCAGGGGCGCGAGTGCGCGTTTCGATTGCCGGCACCACGTCGACGGCGGACGTGGGAATCGGCGGCGACTGGCGTGCCACGATCGGTCCGCTCGCGGCGGGGGGCCCGCATGAGATGACCGTGACCTGCGGCTCAGTGATCACGATCAAGGACGTCCTCGTCGGCGATGTCTGGCTTTGCTCCGGCCAGTCGAACATGGAGTGGCCGTTGGCGGCGGCGAAGGATGGGAAGGCCGAGGTCGCGGCGGCGAACCATCCGGAGATCCGCCTCTTCAGCGTCAGCAAGGCGATCGCCGCCGCTCCGCGCGAGACGTGCGAGAACAGCGGCTGGACCGCGTGCGCGCCGCAGAGTGCCGGCAGCTTCTCTGCCGTAGGCTACTTCTTCGGACGCGCGATGCAGGAGAAGCTCCGGGTGCCGATCGGGCTCATTCACAGTTCCTGGGGTGGAACGGTTTGCGAGGCGTGGACGAGCGCCGGCGCGCTCAAGCAACTTGACGATTTCAAGCAGGCGATCGCGGAGCTCGAGGCGGCGCGGGTCGACCGCGCGGTGCTCATGCGGAAGTACGACCAGGCCGTCGCGGCGTGGGAGAAGCGCGTCAAAGCGATGGACCCCGACTGCTCGACGCCGGGGTTGGACGACTCGAAATGGAAGACGATGGAGCTCCCGAAGCTCTGGGAATCGGAGCTGGGCAATTTCGACGGCTCGGTCTGGTTCCGTCGCGAGGTCGAGATCCCGGAGTCGCTCGCGGGCAGGGAATTGACGCTCAGCCTCGGCGCGATCGATGACCAGGACACGACGTGGTTCAACGGGACCCGCGTCGGCGGCTACGAAGAGCCGGGCTATTGGGCGACGCCGCGCGTCTACAAGGTTCCGGCATCGCTGGTGAAGGCAGGGAAAGCCGTCATCGCGGTGCGTGCGTACGACACGGGCGGGGCGGGCGGATTCAGCGGGAAGGAGATGACGCTCGCCTCGATCTCGCTGGCCGGCGCTTGGCGCTACAAGATCGGGCTCGACCTGAAGAAGATCCCGCCGCCTCCGCCGGGGCCGGCGGCGGTGCAGGGGCCGAATTCGCCGACGGCGCTCTTCAACGCGATGATCGCGCCGCTCGTCCCGTTCGGCATGAAGGGCGTGATCTGGTACCAGGGCGAGTCGAACGCGGGCCGGGCGAAGCAGTACCAGTCGCTCTTTCCAGCGATGATTCGCGATTGGCGCGAGGCATTGGGTGAGAATTGCCAGTTCTGCTTCGTGCAGCTCGCGAATTTCATGGCCGTAAAGCCAGAGCCTGGTGAGAGCGCGTGGGCGGAGCTCCGCGAGGCGCAGGCGATGACACTCTCGATGCCAAACACCGGCATGGCCGTCGCGATCGACATCGGCGAGGCGGGCGATATCCATCCGCGGAACAAACAGGAGGTCGGGCGCCGACTTGCGGAGGCGGCGATGGGAAAGTCGGGCCCGATCTTCAAGACGATGAAAGTCCAGGGCGCGAAGCTGCGCCTCTCGTTCGATCACGGCCCGCTCGCGTCGAAGGGCGAGCTCAAGGGATTCGCGATCGCCGGCGCTGATGGGAAGTTTGTCTGGGCGGAGTCGACGATCGACGGCGGCGACGTCGTCGTGTGGAACGAGAAAGTCACGGAGCCGAAGGCTGCACGATACGCGTGGGCGGACAACCCGGCAGGGTGCAACGTGTGCAATCAAGAGGGACTTCCTGCATCGCCGTTCAGGACCGATCGCAAGTGAGAGTTCTCGCGCTGATGATCCTGTCAGGCTGCGCGGCGGCATCTACGGAAGAGGGCTTCGAGTCGATCTTCAACGGCAAGGACTTCACGGGCTGGTCGGGCCCCGTCAGTGAGTACCACGTGAAGGACGGCGCGATCGTCTGCCGGCGCGGCAAGGGCGGGACGATCTACACGACCGGGGAGTACGGCGACTTCATCGTGCGGTTCGAGTTCAAGCTGCCGGCCGGCGGGAACAACGGCCTCGCGATCCGCTACCCGGGCACGGGCGATCCGGCCTACGCCGGCATGTGCGAGCTCCAGGTGCTCGACAACGACGCGCCACAATACGCGAAGCTCGACGCGCGGCAGTACCACGGCTCGGCGTACGGGATGGCCGCCGCGAAACGCGGGTTTCTGCGGCCGACGGCCGGTTGGAACTTCCAGGAAGTGACCGTGCGCCGCTCGACGATCAAGGTCGAGCTCAACGGAACCGTGATCCTCGATTGCGACCTCGCGACCGTGAAGGAGTTCATGGCGAACGCGGCGCATCCGGGGAAGGACCGTCGCCAGGGCCACTTCGGATTCGCGGGACACAACGACCCTGTGGAATTCAGGAACATCCGGATAAAGAGGCTATGAAGCAGCGCCCCTTCCACTTCGCCTTCCTGGTGAAGGACCTCGCGTCGACACGGAGATTCTACGGCAGGCTGCTCGGCTGCCACGAGGGGCGGAGCACGACGACGTGGGTCGACTTCGATTTCTTCGGCAACCAGATCTCGGCGCACGTGAGCAGGTCGAAGCCGCAGTCGGTGCCGTGCGGCCACGTGGACCAGGTCGTCGTCCCGATCCCGCACTTCGGCGCGATCCTCGAATGGAAGGCGTTCCAGCGGCTGGCCAAGCGCCTGAAGAGGGCGAAGATCGCGTTCGTCGTGACGCCGCAGGTCCGCTACCAGGGCAAGCCCGGCGAGCAGGCGACAATGTTCCTCCGCGATCCTTCGGGGAACCCGCTCGAGTTCAAGGCGTTCCGCGATCCCGATGAGGTCTACGCCACGTGACCGAAGTCGTCATCGTGGGCTCGGGCGTCATCGGCGCGAGCATCGCCTGGCACCTCGCGTCGCGCGGCTGCCGCGATGTGCGTGTCGTCGACTGGGCGCCGACGGCGGGCGAGGGGAGCACCAGCAAGGCAACGGGCGGCTTCCGCGCGCAGTTCGCGACCGACGTCAACGTGCGGCTCTCGCTGCTCTCGCGCGCGAAGCTCCTGCGGTTCAAGGAGGAGACGGGCGTCGATCCGGAGTACCGGCCGTGCGGCTATCTCTTCCTGGCGCGCGACGCAGACCAGCTCCGCTCGCTAAGGGCGGCGCAGAGAATGCAGCGCGCCGCCGGCCTTGGCGAGGCGCGCGAAGTGACGCCGGCGGAGATCCACGAGATCAATCCCGCGGTGGCGCTCGATGGGATTGCCGGCGGCACGTTCTGCCCGAGCGACGGGTTCATCCGGCCGATGAAGATCCTCGAGGGCTACGTGACGGCGGCGCAGCGGCTCGGTGTGCGGTTCGAGTACGGCGTCGCGGTGGGCGACTTCAAGTCCATCGCGGCGAAGCACACCGTGAACGCGACGGGCGCGTGGGCGGGCGAGCTGTCACGGATTCCGGTGACGCCGCTGAAGCGGCAGGTCGCGGCGACGGTTGCGACGAGTGTGCTGCTGCTGCTCTTGATGCCGCATGAGACGCCGTCATCCTTCGACATGACCTTCGACTCCTCGTGGATCGACAGCGTCGTGAAGCGCGCCCATGTGCGAGTTCCGATTCTGCGCGATGTTCCGATCGATCGGGCCGCGTGCTGGGCCGGTCTCTACGAGATGTCGCCCGACAAGCACGTCCTGCTTGGAAAGCACGAGGGCGTGTGGGTGGCCAACGGTTCGTCGGGCCATGGGAACATGCATGCGCCGGCGATCGGCGAGCTGATGGCGCAGATGATCCTGGGTGAGACGACGACGATCGACGTCACGGCGCTGCGGCCGTCGCGGTTCGCGGAGGGGAAGGCGAATCCGTGCGACGGGCTGCTGTGAGGAACGATTCCGGCGCCGATGGCATATAGTGGCGATTCCTTGGACACGCCCGGAGCCGACGACATCCACGTCTACTTCGATGCCATCGCGTGCGGCCGCCTTACGCGCGAGCAGGTCCAGCAGGCTCTCCTCCAATGCAGGGAGGGCAGGTTTCCCACGCTGCCCGACGCGATCATCGGCCTCGGTTTCCTCACCCGCGAAGCGCTCCACGACCTCGCGCAGCCGCGAGAGACGCTCGTCCTCAGGCGCGACGAGCCGGCGCCCGGCACCCGCGCCCGCGCGCGCGAACTTCCGCCGGCCGATCTCGCCCTCGCCCGCCGCGTCACCTCCGCCCTCATGCTCGATCCCGCGAAGGTCGAGGAATGCGCCGACATCTGCCGAACCTCCCCGCGCCCCGTTCCGCTCTCGTACGTCCTCGTCGACCGCGGCCTCGTCGACCCCCAGGAGCTCGACGAACTGCACGGCGCGGTCGAGGCGTCGAGCGTCGGCCCGTGCGTCGAGATCATCGAAGGGCCCGACCTCGGCCGCAGCTTCGCGCTCGAGATGGGCCAGCGCAACCTCGTCGGCCGCGGCAACAACGTCCAGATCCCACTCTCCGATCCGTTCGTCTCGCGCGAGCACTGCGTCATCGAGCTGACCGACGGCAAGCCGGCCTGCACCGATCTTGGGAGCCGGGACGGCACGCTCATCAGCGGCCGCACCATCCAGGGGCGCGCCGAGCTCGGCTTCGGCTCGATCGTCCAGGTCGGCCGGACCCGCCTCCAGGTGCTCGACAAGCGGCTCGACGCCGCGCCGCGAGAGCGTGGCATCCGCATCGAGGCGCGCAACGTCTCCAAAATCGTCCGCAGCAATGACACGGGGAAAGAACTGGCGATCCTCGACGACATCAGCCTCGCGATCCATCCGGGCGAGTTCGTCGTCGTCCTCGGTCCTAGCGGCTCAGGCAAATCGACCTTCCTCGACGCGCTGAACGGCCGCCGGCGCGCGAACAAGGGCGAGGTTCTCTACGGCGGGACCGACTTCTACGGAAACTACGACCTCTTCCGGATGAAGATGGGCTACGTGCCGCAGCGCGACATCGTGCACGGCCACCTGCCGGTGCGCCGTGCGCTCGACTACACCGCGCAGCTGCGACTGCCGTCCGGCGACGAGCTGATGAACGAGAAGCACCTCGACAGCATCCTCGCGCAGCTCGGCCTCACGGAGCGGGCGAAGACGATGATCGGCCACTTGAGCGGCGGGCAGGTGAAGCGCGTTTCGCTCGCCGTCGAGCTCGTTTCGAGTCCGAGCGTCCTCTTCCTCGACGAGGCGACCTCGGGGCTCGACGCCGGCACCGAGCGGAAGATGATGACGCTCTTCCGCCAGATCGCCGACCGCGGCAAGACCGTCATCTGCATCACGCACAACCTCGAGAACATCGGCCAGGCGGACAAGGTGGTCGTCCTCGTCCGCGGCAAGCTCGTCTACTACGCGCCGCCGGAGGAAATGACCGGCTACTTCAACATCCCGACGCCGTCGGACCTCTACGACCGGCTCGAGGATGGTCCCGCGGAGCAGTGGGAGGCGCAGTTCAAGGCGAGCTCGTTCCACGAGAAGTACGTGAAGAACCGGCTCAGCCGCAAGCGCCCCGCGGCGCCGCTCGTGACGCCGTCGAAGGAGGTCTCCGGTTGGCGGCAGCTGCGGATCCTGACGCAGCGCTACTTCGAAACGACGATCCGGGACTGGCGGAATCTCGGGATCCTGATCGGGCAAGCGCCGCTGATCGCGCTGATCGCCTCCATGGTCTTCCGGGAGAACAGCCTGCTGCTCTTCATCATGACGCTCACGGCCGTCTGGTTCGGCTGCCTCAACGCCTCGAAGGAGATCGTCAAGGAGCTGGACATCTACAAGCGCGAACGGATGGTGAACCTCAAGCTGCTTCCCTATGTCGTCTCAAAGGTCGTCGTGCTCGTGGCGGTCTCGTCGGTGCAGTGCGCGCTTCTCGTGCTGATCGTGCATGCGAGGTCGAACCTGGAAGGCGGCCTGATCCCGCATTTCCTCATCCTGCTCAACGTCACGACGGCGTCGCTGATGCTCGGCCTCCTGATCTCGTCGCTCGTCGGCACGACCGACAAGGCCATCTCGCTCGTGCCGCTGGTGCTGATCCCGCAGATCGTGTTCACGGTCTATCCGGCAGTCGGCTGGCGGATGGAAGCGGTTCACAAGCTCGTCGCGCAGATCGCGATCATGGCTTTCTGGGCGTTCGATGCACTCAAGATGACCGAAGTCCAGGCGATCGCGCGCGAGTATGGCGTGGACTACGGAGGAGAGATCCTGCGGGGGAACGGAATCCTCATCGCTTTCTCGCTGGTCGAATTCATGATCACCCTCGGCATCCTCAAGAACAAGGACCGGCAGCTGGTGCAGGCATGATCACGCGTCGCGGCTTCATCAAGGGCGCGGCCGCCCTGGGCTTTGCCGGGTGCGCGAAGGCCGCCAGCGGGCGCCACATCGTCGTCTACAACTGGCCGTACTACATGTCGCCCCTGGCGCTGCGGGAGTTCGAGAAGAAGTACGCCATCCGCGTGGTGCATGAGCTCTACCAGAGCGGGACCGATCACGAGCTGCCGACCTCGCTGGCGGCGACGGACCAGGTCGACGTCGTCGTGCCGAGCCAGGAGATCCTCGAGATGCTGATCCTGAAGAACCTCCTCCGGCCGCTGGACAAGGACCGGCTGCCGAACCTGAAGAACATCCTCACGCCGTACCTCGACCAGTACTTCGACCGGGGCAACCGCTACTCGGTGCCGTACCTGTGGGGGACGACGGGGCTGGGCGTGAACCTCGGCAAGGTCCGCAACATGGAGCCGACGTGGCAGCTCCTGTGGCATCCGGCCATGACGGGGCGCATTTCGCTCCTCGCGTCGCCGTCGGAGGTCATGGCGGCGCTCCTGAAGATGATGGGGAAGTCGGTGAACGGGGCGTCGCTCGCCGACGTTGTGAAGGCGGGCGCTTTTCTCGTCGAGCACCGCTCGCAGAGGCCGGAGTTTCTCGACACGCCGCTCGGCGACCTCACGTCGGGGAAGATCTGGGTGGCGCAGAGCTACAGCGGCGACGCGCTCCAGGCGCGGAAGGTCGAGCGGACGATCGGGTACGTGCTGCCGCGCGAGGGCGCGCTGTGGTGGATCGACAGCCTCTGCATTCCGACGAAGGCGCCCCACCCGGAGGAGGCGCACCTCTTCATCAACTTCCTGCTGGACGGCGAGATCAGCGCGCTGCTCTCGAACGACCTCTGGCATCCGAACCCCAACGGCGCGTCGTTCAAGTACACGCGGGCGGAGGTCCTGAAGGACCGGTCGGTCTATCCCCCGAAGGACCTGCTGGCGAAATGCGAGCTCAAGCGCCCCGAGCCGAGCGTGATCGAGGCCTTTCTCGAGTACTGGGCGAAGCTGAAGAAGTAGCTGGTAGCTAGCAACCAGCAGCCAGTAGTAGAAGAACGCGGGCTGGCGCCCGCTCTTTCTTTCCGGACGGTCGTTGTTGCCGGCGAAACTCCTACCACCACTCTCCGCTCAGATGGTCCTTCCACGCCTCCAGCGCCGCCGCGTCGCGCTTCAGCGTCGCCTCCCGTGTCACACCGACGGGCGCGGGTCCGCGCTCCATCAGCGCGTCGAGCGCCTGCGCCACCACGGCGTCGTCGCGATCGGCCAGCAGGTGCCAAAGCATGAGCGAGTCGCGGGGCTGCGTGCACCGTTCGATGAGGTCGCGCGCGCTGCCGGCGCGGTCGTCGTACCGGCGGACCGCTCCGACGAGCGGCGCGGGAGCGTCATCCCACACCGGCGTGCCGGCACCGCTGCGCCCGGCCCTGCAGTTCGCCCCGCGAGGCACGTAGACCTCGCGCGCGCCGTCGACAAACGCGACCCGGCCCGTGGTGACGTGGACGATGGTGCGGCCGTCGCCGTCCACCGTGAGCGTGTAGTGACAGCCGAGGTCGACGCAGGTCGTCGTCGGCGTCTCGACCTGGAAGAGCCGAGGCTTCGTGGATGCGGAGATGCTCGCGTGGATCGTGCCCACTTCGAGGCGGAGCTTCACGAGATCGTTTCCACGCTTGAGGATCGTGACCCGCGAGTTGGGCTCGACAACGACGCGGCCGACCGCGCCGAGGTCGATCTCCTGCGTCTCCGTCGACAGCGGCGCCGGCTTCGACGCGGGCATCAGCATCGAGGCGATGACGAGGAGCACGGCGGCGGCGGTCGCCGTCCAGACAGCCGCGAGGCGGAGTCCCCATCGACGAGGTTCGCGATGGGCGAGCGGCGCGAGAAGCTTCTCGAGGCGCTCGACCTCGTCGTCCTTTCCGGACTTGTCCCACAGGTAGTCGTCGGTCACGGCCAGCCTTCCTTTCGAAGCAGGGGCCGGAGCATTTCCATGCCCCTGCAGAGATTGACGCGCACGGACTCGGGCGTAAGCCCGGTCTGGCCCGCGATTTCGGGGCCGGTGAGCCCCTCGACGAGCCGGAGCGTGAGCGTCTCGCGATAAGCGTCGGGAAGCGATTGGATGTGATGGAGCACGCGGCCGGCGAGCTCGCTGTCGCTCGGCGGCACGGCGACATCGCGCAGCGGCTCTTCGGAGGGCCGGCGGCCGAGCACGCGGAGCCGGTCAATGGCGGCATTCCGCGCGATCGTGTGGATCCACGGTCCGAAGGCCGCGGCGTCCTCGAGGCGGGCGACGCGCCGGTGTGCGGCCAGGAAGACCTCCTGCACGAGTTCCTCGGCGTCGCGCGGCGGCAGTCGTGAGAGCAGCACGGCGTGGACCGACTTCGCGAAGCGGCGATAGAGGCCGTCGAACGCCGCGGCGTTGCCGTTCCGCGCACGCGCGGCGAGAACGGCGACGTCGTCGACGTGCAGCTCCATCGCGGCCAAGTCTACCGTCATTTCGTCGTGTAGCGCCGGGCGCCGCAGGTCGCACGATCGCCCTTCTCCCAGACGAGGTCGGCGCCCTTGTGGCCCGCCGCGTCCAGGACCGCGATGACCTTGAATGCGGGGGCGGACTGCTCGTCGCCGAACGAGAGGGTCAGGCGGTTTTCGAAGCCTGCCTTGACCTCGACGGACGTCACCTCGACGGAAGTCGTGCCGGTCCCGATCTCCTTGAAGTCGCTCTTCAGCGTCTTGATCACGTCATCGGAGAGCTTCTTCTCGCTCGTCCAGCGGAAGGTGGCGCGGCCGTGGACCATCCAGTGGCCGCCGCTGCCGTCCTTGAGCTTCACGGAGAAGTCGGAGCCCTCGAGGGCCGCGCGGATGGCGGAGAGCCGGATCTCACCCACGGGGCAGTCGACGGTGATCGTCGCGATGTCGCCGACGGTTTTCACATGCAGAAGGAGGGGCCGGCCCTCGTCGTCCTTGAGCGATTTGAAATGGGCGACAATGCGGTCGCGAAACGCGGCGGAGTTCTTCTCCGTCAGGCCATCGACGGGGAACGAGACGTTCCAGGCGCCGAGCAGAAGGGAGATCAGGATCTGGATCATCGGGTCATTCCTTTAATGAGGGTCTGGGCGTTCTTCTTCACCGTTTCATCCTTGGTGGCGGCCATCACGCGGCGGAGGTGCGGCTCGAGGAAGCGGCCCAGGCGCTCGAACGCCGCTTTCGACGCGGTCGATTCCGGGTCGCGCAGGGCGGCTTCGACCGCGGCCTCGACCTCGGGCGTGATGCACTCGAGCCGGCCGACCAGGACGCGCTTGATAGCCTTGGGCGCGGGATCGATCGCGATCGGCAGGAGCGCGTTCGTGACGTTCTCGGGCACGACGTAGAGGATGCGGAGGCCCTCGGCGTGGAAGTAGGATCGCTCCCACGTTTTCACCATCGCTTCGGCTTCCTTGTCGTACAGACCCTCCTCGACGAGCGCGCGCTGGAGGACGTTCATCAGCTTGGGGACGATCTCCTTGAGCGTCGGGCCGCTGCCGGAGACGGCGCACTTCAGGTCGATAGACTTCTTCGCGCCGACTGCCTCGGCGTAGTCGAGCATCGCGTGACCGTCGCGGACGTGGACCACGACGATGTGACGGACGGCGTCCTCGCCGTCGTTGAAGAGCGTGATCCTGCCGCCCTCGCTAGTGACGGCGCGGAGCGGGAGGGTGAATCGTCCGAGTCCGCGGTAGAAGAGGAACTTCTCGGTCTCGGTCGGGCCGACGCGCGGGCTCGTGCGCTTCACCGTGCGGACGCAGTTGGAGTCGGGGATTCGCGCAAAGGCCCACGGGTCGTCCTTCCCAACGAGCGGGATGTCCGACAGGCCTTCGCCCTTGGGGAGGATGTCGATCTTCCAGTCGAGGAATGACTTGTCGACCTTGGCCATGTCGAGCGGACCGTCTTCGAGAGTGCGCTCGGGCGGGCCGACAAGGTCGCTGACGGGGTACCACTGCGTGAGGAGTCCCTGGTTGAAGCAGACGCGGACGTGCACACGACCGGGGCGGTCGGTGTAGAAGTACGTCACCGGCGTCTCCATTTTTTCGGTGACATTGGCGACATCGACCTCGAGGCCCTTGTAGCCCTTCTCGCGGAGCGGGCACTCGCGGATCTTGGTGCGGGAGTAGACGAACGAGGGGAGGGCTTCTTCTTCGTGCTGAAGGCCCTCGAGCGTGACGCCGTCGGAACCCTGCATCGACGTGAACGTGCCCCATTCGTGGACGATGAGGTCGGATGCCGGGGCAGGGGCTTTCTCCTGGGAACGGATGAAGACGATCGGGGCGGCGGCGAGGGCCGCGAGGACGGCGATGGCGAGCAGCTTCATGCGAATCTCCTTCCTACTCGCGCAACAGGACGAGACCGAAGCGGGGGGTGTTAACGCGATTCGCGCGCGGGCGGGTAGAATCCCACCGTGGGCCAGACTCGCATTTACCGTCACGACGCCCGGATGCTGCCCGGCGTGGCCGAGCAGCTGAAGGTGCTCCAGGAGGATCTCGAGGTCGCACGCAAGATCCAGGCGCGGCTGCTGCCCGAGGCGCCGCGGCTGCCGGCCTACGACATCGCCTCCTACTACCAGCCGGCCGGCGAAATCGGCGGCGACTTCTATGACTTCGTTCCGCTCGACGCGACCCACACCGCCATCCTGATCGCCGACGCGTCGGGCAAGGGGCTCGCCGGAGCGCTCCTCATGGTGGAGACTCGCGCGATGCTCCGCGCGATCCTGTCGACGAACCGCTCGCCCCGTGAGATCCTCATCGACGTCAATCGCATCCTGCTGGGCGATCTCGATCGCGGCATGTTCGTGACGATCTTCCTCGCGATCCTGGACACCGAGCGCCACATGATGACGGCGGCCAGCGCCGGCCACACGCCGATGCTTCTTTACCGTGCGCGGGGTGGATCGGTCGAGATCCATGCGCCGGCCGGCCTCGTGCTTGGCGCCGCGTCGGAGTCGATGTTCGCCGGGGCGATGAAGGAGACGACGATCGGATTGGAGCCCGCAGACCGGTTCCTGCTCTTCACCGACGGGGCGTCGGAGCTGATGAATCCGGTGCAGGTCGAGTACGGAATGGAGCCGATCGAGCGGCTGCTGCTCAAGAGCCCGGGGAAGTCGTCCATGGAGGTCCTGCGGAAGCTGGAGAGCGACCTGGAACTCCACCGCGCCGGGCAGCCGCCGTCGGACGACATCACGCTCGTGGCGGTGACGAGGGTGAAATAGCTCCGCACGAAACGGCCCTGGTCACGTGTCGTTGAATAGAGCATGACACCCCGTGCCTTCCTTCTGTCCTGCGTGCTTTGCATCCTGCCGGCGACGCAGGATGAGCTCGACTCGCAGGTGCGCACGGTTCTCGCGGACCCCGTCGCGAACAAGGCGCTCATCGAATCGATCTCGAAGCGTCCGATCGCCGAGATAGAAAAGGCGATCCGCGGGTCGCGCCGTTACGAGTCGAAGCCAGCCGGCCTCGTGAAGGACAAGGCGAAAAACGCGTTCGAGGCGGGCGTCACCGTCGAGTACCAGCTCTGGGTGCCCGAGCACGACGCCGCGAAGCGGTACCCGCTTCTTGTCTCGCTCCACGGCCAGCATGGAACCGCCGACGGGGCGATGCGGCTGTGGCTCGAGGAAGTGAAGAAGGAGGAAGGGCTGTTCCTGCTGGCGCCGGATGCCGCGAAGGGCGGGTGGGGGCGCTCGCGTGTCGGCTTCGCGAGCGTCCAGGCGGTGATCCGCGACGCGATCGAGAAGTGGCCGATCGATCCGCTGAGGGTTTACGTCGACGGGGCGTCGATGGGCGGGAACGGCTCGTTCCAGTTCGCGTACATGTTCCCCGACCTCGTCGCCGCCGCGGCGCCGCGCGCGGGCGGGCCGGAGTTCTTCAAGGATGAGAAGGACCCGAAGCTCGCGCGGCCCAGGTTCCTTCAGAACCTGCGCAACACGCCCGTCTATTGGATCGTCGGCGTGAAGGACGAGAAAGTGCCGATCGACTGGGTCCGCGCGGCGAAGGCGAAGGCCGATGAGCTCAAGCTCGATCTCGTCTACCGCGAGATGGAGGGCGGCCACGAGTGGTTCCCGCAGGAGAGCCCGAAGGTGCTCGAGTGGCTGCGCGGCAGGACGCGCGACCCCTATCCGAAGAGGGTCGAGTGGATGACGCACGAGAGGATCTGGAACCGCGTCGCCTGGATCGAGATCACCGGCTTCTCGAAGGAGGCCCAGGAAGTCTGGAAGCGGACCTACGTTGATCTCGAAAACAAGCCGCTCGAGGAGCGGCTCCACTTCGTGCATCCCGTCGAGATCAAGGCGGAGGTCGACCGCGAGAAGAACGTGATCAGGGTGACGTCGAAGTTCGTGACGGAGCTGCGGGTCTACGTGAGCGACGCGATGCTCGATCTCGACAAGGAGATCAGCGTGACGGTGAATGGGACGACGACGAAGAAGAAGGTGACGCGATCTGCGTCGGTGCTTCTCGAGAGCGCGGTGCGCAGCCGCGAGCAGCTTTTTGCGGCGACGATCGACGTGAAGGTGTCAAAGTAACCAAGCGCCACCTGTGTGACGCGGTCGCGTCACCTGTGTGGCGGTCGTCGCCCTACCCATTGCCGTGCAAGTAGTTGTGTTTTCGGCGCCGGATGCGTCGAGGCATTTCCGTGCATTTCTGAAGCGCTATCGCACCGCCATCGCCGTGGCGATCATCCATCGACCGTCCTTCGAGCCGACTAGCATCGAGGTTGTTCCCGCCCTCGTGGATTTGAATCGCAGGACCAGCTTGCCCTCGATCGGCAGTTTGGCCGGTACTTGACGCCGCCGCGCGGCTCCGACTGTTGCGGCGTGCCTGCTTGAATTCTCCGCCTATTTCGGAGGAGGGCTTCCGTCTTACTCGCTCTTCTTCAGGAGGATCCGTGCCTCGCGCATGCCGAGAATCGACGTAACGCCGAAATAGACAAGGCCGCCTGCCGCCACGGGCACGAGGCAGCGCAACGCCTGACCTCCGATGTGGCCGGCCGTCCCCGCGAAAAGCGCGCCGGGCACGGCGTGCGACAGCCCTTTCCACGCGCCCCAGGCCGCCGCGCCCATGATGGCCGACGCCATCAGCGAAAGCACGAACGTCCTCCGCGCCGGGCGCAGGTCGATCTCGGGATAGCGCTTTCGCAGGAAATGGTTCAGCAGCACGAAGCTGAAGAAGCCGGAGATCGACGTCGCCAGCGCGATGCCAGCCTCGCGCATCGGCCAGACGAGCGTGAGGTTGAGCGCGAGATTGAGAACGACCATCGCCGCGCTGATTTTCATGGGCGTCGTCATGTCCTGCCGCGCGTAGAAGGCGCGGACCTGGACCTGGTTGGCGCAGTAGCACCAGAGGCTGGCGACGTACCACGCCATGACGGCGGCGGCGCGCGTCGTATCGGCGGGCGTGAATCGGCCATGCTCGAAGAGCAGCTCGATGATCGGCTTCGCGAGGACGATGGCTCCGACGGTCGCGGGGATGGCGATGTAGAGTGCGGCGCGCATCCCCTTCGAGAAAAGGGCGCCGAACTCGGCGGTGTCATTCTTGGCCGCGGCGGCGGTGAGGGCGGGGAAGATCGCCGTCGCAATCGAGGTGCCGATCAGCGAAAGCGGCAGCTGCGTGAGCTGGTTGCCGTAGTAGAGCGCGCTGACGGCGCCCTCGCCCGGGACGCAGACGCTGGCGATGATGCTGTCGACGAGTTCGTTGATCTGGACGAGCGCGAGGCCGAAGACGACGGGAAGCAGATGGGAGCCGACTTCGCGGAGTCCCTCGTGGGGCCTGAAGTCGGGTGCGAACCGCGCGCCTGCGCGCCAGAGCGGGATCATCATCATCACGAACTGGAGAAGTCCGCCGGCGACGATCGACAGGGCGACGACCCAGATGTCGGGCTTTATCAGGAGCGGGACGATCCAGATTACGTTGAGCAGGATCGGCGCGAACGCCGGCGTGGAGAAGTTCTTCAGGCTGTTGAGGGCGGCGCCGAGGATCGCCGCGCCACAGATGAGCACGAGATAGGGGAGCATCGCGCGCGTGAGCGCCGCGATCATCGCCGTCTTCTCGTCTTTCCAGACGAGCGGCAGGAGGTAGGTGATCCCCACGCCGACGAGCACGAGCGCGCCGAGACCGGCGACGAGCCGCGTCATCAATCGGCTGAGGAGCGAGAACGCCTCGTCGCGCTTCCCGGTCTCGATCCGGCTGACGAAGGCGGGGACGAACGCCGCGGTGAGCGCTCCTTCGCCGAAGAGGCGGCGGAAGAGGTTGGGTACGCGCCACGCGATGCCGAAGGCGTCCATGGCGAGCGTGGTGCCGAACGCGCGGGCCATGAGGACGTCGCGCAGCATCCCGAGGATTCGAGAGATCAGGGTGCAGAGTCCGACAACGCGTGCGGAAGCTAGGAAACCCATCTCTCTCCGCGCTGAGTATAGCGTGTAAGATGAAGCCGTGAGAGACGCCGTCCTGACCCAGCTCGGACGCCTGCGCCGCCGCTACCGCTGGGTGCGGGGGGCGGACGTCTTCCTCGAGGCGTGGTTCGTGCTCTCTCTCGCCGCCGCCTCCCTCTTCATGATCGACCGGCTGGCGTTCGAGTTCGGCCTTGCGGCGCCGCACGTGACGACGCCGGCGCCGGTGATCGCCGGGTTCGCCGCCGCATTGGTCCTGGCGCTGATCGGTGCGGGGGTGGTGATGGTGCGGCGGGTGAGCCCGTCGTCGCTGGCCTGGCGCGTCGACAAGGCGATCGGCAGCCACGAGCGGCTCCTGACGTCGGTGGAGCTCGCCTGCGACGGCGCGGGATCGGTCTTCGCACCGGCGCTTTTCCAGCAGGCGGCGGCGGACATGGAAAAGGCTGACGCGACGCGCGTCTTTCCGGCGGCGCCCGTTGGCTACCGCGGTGGGATCGCGCTGGCGCTCATGGCGGGCGGCTTCGTCATCGCCTTCCCGCCGGTGCTCGCGCCGGCGCCGATCGCGGACTTCTCCGTCGACGTGCGCCGCGGGGCGGCGCCGCTCGACATCGTCGCGGACGACGCGTCGATCGGGATCATCGAGCGCCGGGAGTGGGACTTCGGGGACGGCATGATCGCGGAGGCGAAGGTCATCTCGCACCGCTACGCGAAGCCGGGCCGCTACACGATCTCGCTGACGGTCCGGGGCCCTGGCGGGGTCGACGTCGAGAAGAAGAAGAACTTCATCGAGGTGCTCGACGCGCGCTCGCCGGTCGCGGAGTTCGCGGCGCAGCCGGTGCGCGGCAGGGCGCCGCTCCAGGTCTATTTCGCGAACCAGTCCTCGAACGCGGCGGCGTTCGAATGGGACTTCGGCGACAAGACGAGGTCGGGCACGGCGGAGCCGTCGCACGTCTACAGCGAGCCCGGCGTCTACAGCGTGACGCTGACGGCGATCAACGCCTTCGGTCGGGACGTGGTCGCGAAGCGGAACTTCATCAAGGTGGCGGGCCCGGACGCGCCGCTGGCGGACTTCCGCGCGAATCCGCGGAAGGGTACGGCGATGCTGGGGGTGCAATTCGAGGATCAGACGGACGGCAAGGCGACGGAGTGGGAGTGGGACTTCGGCGACGTGAGCCTTCCGAGCGAGAACTCGAGCCGCGACCGCAATCCGCACCATGTGTACCGCTTCCCGGGGAAGTACACGGTGCGGCTCAGGGTGAAGGGGCCTGGCGGCGAGGACGAGGCGGTGAAGGAGCGGTACATCGAGGTCGAGAGCGAGGGCGACAGCGGCGGCGGCAAGGGGCCGAACGCGGCCGACCAGAACAGCGAGCCGAAGTCCGGGTCGAAGCAGGGCAATCCAAAAGGCGCCGGGGACACGCCGGGCAAGGACCCGTTCGGGGCGAAGACCGACCGCCCGGACGTCAAGCTCGAGCCGGCATCGGTGAAGCCGCACACGACGGATGGCCCGCTCTTTCCGAAGGAGAAGCCGGTCTTCGATCCGGGCGGTGCCGGCGGGACCGGCGACAGCAAGTACGCGCCCGCGTATGAGAAGTACCAGCGCGCCGCGGAGGACGCGATGGAGCGCGAGCAGATTCCGCCATCGCTGCGAACGTACGTGAAGCAGTACTTCGAGGCGATCAGACCGAAGTGAGCGAGAGAAAGAGCGAGAACGGGAGAGAGGGCACGAGGAGAGCCTCGTGATCTACCTCGACAACGCTTCTACAACGCGTCTCCATCACGACGTCATCAAGGCGATGGAGTCGGCGCCGTTCGGGAATCCGTCGAGCCTGCATGCGGCGGGCCGGTCGGCGCGGAAGGCCGTCGAAGATGCGCGGGAGGCGGTGGCATCGCTTCTCGGCGTCGATCCAAAGGAGATCGTCTTCACGTCGGGCGCGACCGAAGCGGACAACCTGGCGTTGTCGATTCCCGGCGGCAAAGTCGTGAGCGCGATCGAGCATCCCGCGGTGCTCGAGGCGGCTGAAGAAGGCGTGCGCATCCCCGTGGATGCGAACGGCCTGATCGACGTGCTGGCGTTCGAGAAGGCCGTCGACGGCGCGGGGGTGGCGAGCGTCATGACGGGCAACAACGAAGTCGGAACGATCCAGCCGGTGCGCGACCTGGCCGCGATCTGCCGGAGGAGGGGCGTGCTCTTCCACACCGATGCGGCCCAGGCGAACGGGAAGATCGACCTGCGCGGGCTCGGGGCCGATCTCGTGACGCTTTCGGCGCACAAGATGAACGGTCCGAAGGGGGTCGGCGCGCTCTGGATCCGCAAGGGGGTGGCGATCCGGGCGCGGCAGGTCGGCGGTGGACAGGAGTTCGAGCGGCGGGCGGGGACTGAAAACGTCGCGGCGATCGTCGGCTTCGGCGCGGCGGCGCGGCTGAAGCGCCCCGACGTCGGGCCACTGCGCGACAGGCTCTGGCGCGCGATCCAGACCATCCCGGATTCGCGGCTCAACGGCGGAGGAATGGCGCCTATCCTCAACGTCGGCTTCCGCGGCGTCGACGGCGAGGCGGTCGTGATCGCGCTCGACGCGGCAGGCGTCTGCGTCTCGAGCGGATCGGCGTGCGCGTCGCAGAGCCTGGAGCCGTCGCACGTGCTGCTGGCGATGGGCCGGAGCGCCGAGGAGGCGCGCGGCTCGATCCGGTTCTCGCTTGGCATCGACACCACGGAGGCGGAAATCGACGGAGCGGCCATCGCGACCGCGAAGGTGGTCGCGCGGCTGAGATCGATATCGACAGTCTCATGAGCACGACCGTCTCACTGGTGACGTGCAAGAACGCGAAGCAGGGCGAGCGGATCGCGAAGGCCCTGGTGGCCGAGCGGCTGGCGGCGTGCGTGAACGTCGTCCCGAGGATCACGTCGATTTACCGCTGGAAGGGGAAGTCCTGCCGCGATGCGGAGTGCCTCCTCATCATCAAGTCGCGCACGGCGCATTCGAGGAAGATCGCGCGGCGCGTGAAGGAGCTGCACACGTACTCGGTGCCGGAGGTGATCCAGGTGGCGGTCGTGTCCGGGAATCCTGAGTACCTGCGGTGGATCCGGGAGTCGACATGAGATTCGGCCTGAAGGTCGGGATCGCTGTCGCCGTCATCTTCACGGCCGCGATGGGGATCATCGTCTTCTCTCGCAGCGGCGAGGAGGGGGCGGTGAAGGCGGTCATCCAGCTCGGTGCGGACCGGGCGCGTGCGGGCGACGCGGAGGGCTGCATCGCGCTGATCGCGAAGGACTACTCGCACAACGGGCAGACGTACGAAGCCGCGTGCTCGACGGTGCGGATGTACGTTCGGGCCGGCCGGTGGCAGAAGATCGAGGTCGATTCGATCGACGTCGGCGCCGAGGGGACCTCCGCGAGCGCGACGGTGAAGTTCACGCTTGTGCCGGTGGACATGCCCTACCCGATGCCGCTAAAGCTGACGATGCAGTTCAAGAAGACAACCGAAGGCTGGCGCGTGTCTGGCTACGACGTGGAGCCGCGGAAGTAGGGGCTACGCAGCCGGCCTCTTCGCCGCGTTTCCGCGCCAGTACGTCCACGCCGCGTGCAGCGCCACGCCGGCCATCACGCACATCATCGGGAGCGCCGGGAGCTGGTAGCGCGGCATCGAGATCGGTCCCGGCGCAACGAGGAAGTACGCGACGAACGCGAGGAAGAGCAGCAGGAGGTACCACGAGCCGCTTCGCAGCCAACGAACGACCTGCCCCGCGCAGGCGGCGTAGGTGATCGCGACAAGCAGCAGCGCCGGCACCAGCGGGACGAGGAGGCCGAGCCTCCCCTTGAAGTAGTGGCGCGCGGCGGCGATGGGCCCCGAGCGCACGAGGACATCGAGCGTACCTTGCCCTGTTTCGGTGACGCCGATGATCTCGAAGAACGTCGCGACATCGGGCAGCAGGATCCATGGATTGACGTGAAGCCGCGCGTAGGTCAGGGGATGCTGCGCGATGACCTCCCTCGCGCGGCCGATCTGGTAGCTCTCCCGGCTGTTCTCGTCGCCGTATTGCTCCGGATGGGCGCCGAACTCGCGCCGGGTCTCGTCGATGAAGCGCTCGCGGATCGCGGAGGCCGGCTCGCCGGTCACCGTCGACAGCAGCGTCGCGGCGTTGTGGTTGAGGAGCGTGCTGCCCAGGTTGGTCTCGAGCCGGAACCCGGCGCCGACGCGGTCGTTGCGCCACATCCACGGCACGACGAACGCGCCGAAGATGAGCGTGCCGACGGCGACGCCGATGAGCCGCTTGGAGAAGGTCAGCGTCGGGCAGAGAAGGATGAGTACCGCGGCGGGGACAAGCCACGGAAGCCCTGTCGGCCGCACGAGCGTGGCGATGCCGGCGAACGCCATCGCGATGGCGACGTCGTAAAGGCGGCCCTGCTTCCAGAGGCGCACGAAGAAGAAGTACTGCCAGGCCGCCAGGAATCCGTAGAGCGTGTCGGATAGGTAGAGCGGCGCGGAGGAGAGGCTCGTCAGGTTGAGGCCGAAGAGGAGGGCAGCCAGGAAGGCCGGGCCGACCGACCCCAACCGCAGACCCGCGAGGAAGATCGGCCAGCAGGTCAGGGCGCTCAAGAAGCAGAAGACGAAGACGGGGAAGACCAGGCTGCCGCCGCTGACGGCGAAGAGGCCGGCGAGCAGTGCCGAGAAGCCCGGCGGGCGGAGCGTCGCGGGCGTCGGTGAATCGGGACCGAGGTTGTAGGCGCCGTTTTTCAGCATCGAGCGCGCGGGCTCGACGTAGGTCGGCGAATCGGAGCGGAAGAACGACGCCTCGGGAGTGCGCCATCCGGGGATCGAGACCGCCAGGCGCACGATGAAGCTGATGAGAATCGCCGCCCAGAGCGCGCGGACGCGAAGCCGCCACGCATCGACGACTGGCTTCTCGCCGGGGAGCGCGGAGAGCTTCGCGCGGTCGCGGCCGAGCGGCCGGAAGCGCCAGGCGAACGACAGCGTGATCGCCTGGACGCCGTCGCGCCACGAGATCTTCTTTCCCTCGGAGAACCGCCGCGGGATGTAGCGGATGGGAACTTCGGCGATGTCGTAGCCAAGGCGGAGCAGGCGCGCCGTGATTTCCGGCTCCCACTCAAACCGGTTTCCGCTCCAGGAGAGCGCGCGGATGAGGGGGCCGTCGAAGGTCTTGTAGCACGTGGGCTCGTCGGTAAGCGCCGAGCCGTAGAGGAGGTTGAAGCACTGGGTGACGGCGACGCCGCCGAGATAGAACGCGAGAGAGGAATGGCCTTCGGACTGGTTCTGCTGCCGGCGGGAGCCGTAGACGACCTTCGCGCGGCCGGCCAGGATCGGCTCGATGCACTTCGCGTAGTCGTTCGGATCGTACTCAAGGTCGGCGTCCTGCACGATGACGACGTCGCCGGTCGAACTCTCGAGGGCGCGGCGGACGGCCGATCCCTTTCCGCCGTTCGGCTTGTCGAGCACGAGAAGCCGGTCGCCCGCCGCCAGTGTGTGCGACGTCCGCCATTCATCGATGAGCGCCCGCGTGCGGTCGGTGGAGCCGTCGTTGACGACGATGATCTCCTTGGCGATGCCGTCGATGCGAACCGCGGCAACCTTGTCGAGAAGCGCGGCGATGGTGCGTTCCTCGTTGTAGGCCGGGATCAGGACGGAGAGGGTCCGCACGGGCGGCTACTCTTCCATCTTCTTGCGAAGCTCCTCGAGCGCGGGCTCGATCTGCTTCTTCAGCGTCGGCTTGAGTTCGAGCGCTTTTTGGTAGTCCGCGTAGGCGTCCTTCCACTTCTGCTGGCGGTTGCGCGCGTTGCCCCGCCACAGGTAGGCGTCGACGAACGACTCATCGAGTTCGATCGCGCGCGTCGCGAGCTGCTCCGCGCCCGCGTAGTTCTTGCGATCGTGGCGCGAGCGGATGACGCCAAGAAGGACGAACCGCGCGACGTCGGGCTTCGCACCGTCGGCGGCGGCGAGCGCCTCGGCCTCGTTCTTGGGCGCGTAGTTGCGCGTCGCGTCAACGAGCGCGGTGCATGAGATCTCGTCGCGCGGCCTGTCGGTGACGGCGGCGAGAAGCGCCTTGAACGCGCCTTCGTGGTCGCCGACGCGTGAGAGGAGAATCCCTTCGACGCTCTTGTAGATGTAGAGACGCTTTCCCTTCTCGAAGGCGGGGCCCTGCTCGACGAGGAGGCGGCGGAAGCCGGCGGGGTCGGTGATCTTGTCGGCGACGTTGCGGAGCACCTGGCAGGCGTTGTCGGTGTCGATGCCAGTCGGCGCAATCTTGACCGCCTCGAGGGCATCGGCCGCCGCCTCGTCGGGCCGGCCTGCGAGCGACCGCTGAGCCGCGCGCATCGTGTAGGCGCTGGCGTACTGCGGATAGCACTGGATCGCGCGGGTCGAGGCTGTTTCCGCCTGGTCGAGATCCTTCGGATCGCGCTTGTTCTTGATCGCGCGGTTGTAGAAGGCGACGCCGCGGGCCTGGTGGAGGTTGGCGAAGCCGTCGTGGAGGCGCAGGCCTGCGTCTGCCGCGGCAATCGCGTCGTCCCAGCGGCCGAGCTGACTCAGGGTGCGGGTCCGGAAGTAGTAGGCGAGGTAGTTGTCGGGGTCGAGCTCGACCGCCTGGTCGATCAACTTGAGGATGCTCTCCCACCCGGCCTGTCGCTGCGCCGCGTCGGCGAGCGGTGTGAAGGTCGCGGTAACGTAGCGCGAGAGGCCCTCGGCGAGGTACGTGAGCGATACGAGCTTCTCGCGCTTCATCGGATAGTTCGGTCCGAGCGCGTCGAGGTCCATCTTCCGGATCGCGTTGAGATCGGGCAGCGACTTGGCGAAGGCGTACTGGATGTTGTAGGCGAGGGCGCGGCAGAGGCGCGCCGGGATGTAGCTCGGCGTGAGCTTGACGACCTGGTCAAACGACTCGACCGACGCCTTCCATTGCTCCATGAAGAAGGCCGCCAGCCCGGCGACGAAGTGGCCCTGCGCGTCGGTCGGGGCGACCTTGACGTACGCGAGCATCTTCTCCCTCGCGTGGGCGAAGTCGTTCTCGATGAAGGCCTCGAAGCCGGCGAGGAAGTCGAGCTTGTCCTGCTCGACGCCCGGCATCGTCTTGAGCGCGTCGAGGTCGACCTTGGCCTTCGACAAGAACTCGCTGTCGGCAGGCTTGGGGAAGGCGCTCGACATTTTCAGGTAGTCGAGGTAGGCGAGCTTCGGGATGCTCACCGGCATGAAGTGGAGCTCGAGATAGAGGTGGGCGCGGGCGAAGCGGGCCTGGACGAGGCCCGGGTTGGCCTCGATCGCCTTCCCGAACTCCACGAGGGCGTCGTCGAACCGCGCCAGGAGCGCGCACGCGCGGCCGCGGACGAGGCGGGCGTGCGCCGAGTCGGGGTCGAGCTCGAGGGCCTTGTCGGCGTCCTTGAGGACGCTGTCGAGCTTGGAGCGTGAGAGCGCGGTCGATCCCTCGGCGAAGGCGATCTCTCGCTCGATCTGCGCGAGGTTGTCGACAGCCCGCTGGACGATGGGGAGCGCCTGGCCGCGACGCTCCTTCTCCGCGCGGCGTCGCTCATCTTCATTGAGACGGCGCGCGTCGTCGGCGACGCGGAGCCGATACTGCTGCACGCCGTAGCCCGCCACGATCGCGAGGGCGATGAGCGCGACCAGGACGATGGCCGTCACGAGCTTGTTCTTGCGAATGCGGCGCGCCACGCGTTCGCCGAGCGAGGGGGCGCGGGCGAGGATCGCCTCGCCGCGGAGGAACCGGCCGACGTCGTCGGCGAAGTCTCTCGCCGTCGCATAGCGCTGCGCCGGCAGCTTCGACATCGCCTTCATCGTGATGGTGTCGAGGTCGCGCGGGACGGTGGGGTCGACCGCGGAGGGTGAGGTCGGCTCGACGTTGATCACCTCGTTGAGGACGTCGACAAGCGCGGTCGAGCGGATCGGCGTCTTTCCGGTGAGCACGTGGTAGAGCGTCGCGCCGAGCGAGTAGACGTCGGAGATCTCCTTGACGTTCTCGATGTGGCCGGCGGCCTGCTCGGGCGACATGTAGTGGGGTGTGCCGAGGAGGGCGCCGCTGACGGTGATCGGGTTGGTGGTGCTGCCGGTTTGCGTGACCTCCTTGGCGAGGCCGAAGTCGGCGACGTGAGGTCGGCCGTCCTCGTCGATGAGGATATTGGACGGTTTGATGTCGCGGTGGACGACCTGGTGGGCGTGGGCGTAGTGGATCGCCTCGGCGGACTGCTGGACCATTTCGACGAGGCGTCGGCGGTCGTAGACTTTCTTCTCGATGACCTGGAGGAGCGAGCGGCCGAGGATGAAGTCCATCGTCAGGTACCACGTCCCCTGGAAGACGTCGATGTCGTGGACCTGGACGATGTTGGGGTGCGACAGGCGCGCGGCGGTGCGGGCTTCGCGGGTGAAGCGGTCGATGGCCTCGGGCGACTGTCCGTCGCCGGTGAATTTCTTGAGGGCGACGACGCGGTCGAGCTTGCGGTCCTTCGCCTTGTAGACGCGTCCCATGCCGCCGGCGCCGAGCTCCATCAGGATCTCGTAGCGCATCGCGAAGGGGCCCAGGCCGGCGGCGCGTGGGGTGTCGGCGTAGGAGTCGGAGAGCGCGGTGGCGCGGGAGCCGCTGCCGGCGGTGCCGGGGGTGAGCGTCGGGTCGGTGGTGGAGACGGAGCAAGTGTGGACGAGCGTGTCGCCGGGGGAGCGGGAGACCATGTCGCCGCAGAGGGGGCAGCGGCCGGTGAGGCCGGCGATCTGGGTGGGCGTGAGCCAGCCCTTGTCGAGGAGGATCTTCTCGAGCGTGACGGGGGCGTGGCCGGTGCGGACGCGCTCGGTGTTGGCCTCCATCAGCTGGGAGGGCGTGATGAGGCCGCGCGAGACGGCGGCGAGGCCGAGCGATTCGTCGGTGGACACGGGGCGATAGTATAGCGTCGCTCGCACGGCTGCGCCGCGCTCGCTACCGTAGGCGGTTGCCGCGCTTTTCCTTCGCGCCATGGGTGGCGCTTCGGAGGAAAGGTCGCGCACGGCCTACCAGCGGAGCGTCAACCTTGAACTGTGGACGGCCGAGTTGCTTTCCATCACGCCCCCCGGGTTTTTCCACGTTCTGAAGGATCGCGACCAACATGGCGCTGCCCCGACGTTCGCCATTTCTCATTGCCTGCTTCCTCCTGCCAGTCGGCGACTTGTCGAGGGTGAGTCCAGACGGCGAGTCCCGACCCCCTCTCTCTTCCGTCTGGGGAGCCATCCGTAGGCGAATTCGGGTCAGTTCAACAAGTTGTTTCCGGGTCCGCGCCCGTTGGGCCATGAGCCATGGGGAGCCCGCGGATGGCGCGGCGATTCGGGACCCTCGCCCTTGGTGGAGGCGCACGATCCGACCGTGGGTCTCACGGTCGCTCAGCGGCGACCAACGGCCACGGCGCGATGGTGAACGGCGCGGTCGGAGTCGTGTGGCGTCGCTCGCCTGCTACGCGGCGGGTCAGGCGCTTTCTGAAATGAGCTCCCGCAATGGAATTCGGAGGTCGAAGGTCCGAAGTCCCTACACCAGTTCCAACTCCTTCAGGATCGCCTTCACCTTCTCCTCGGTGGGTGGTGTCACCTGGACCAGCGGCAGCCGGAGTTCGCCGTTCAGGAGCCCCATCGCCTTCATCGCGTACTTGACCGGGGCGGGGCTCGTCTCGATGAAGAGACCCTTGAAGAGCGCGAAGAGGCGCTCGTGCATCGCGCGGGCGGTGGCGAAGTCTCCCTTGTTGGCCGCCGTGCAGAGGTCGGCGATGGCGCGCGGGGCGACATTGGCGGCGACGGAAATCACGCCGGTCGCGCCGAGCGCCATCATCGGCAGCGTGAGCGAGTCGTCGCCCGACATGATCTTGAGGTCGCAGAGCGAACGGATCTGCGTCACGGCCTCGACGTTCCCGCTCGCCTCCTTCGTCGCGACGATGTCCTTCACACTCGAGAGGCGCGCCTGCGTCTCGGGCGTCATGTTGACCGCGGTTCGACTGGGGACGTTGTAGAGGCAGATCGGGATCGAGACGGCATTCGCGACCGCTTCGTAATGGCGGAAGAGCCCTTCCTGCGTGGGCTTGTTGTAGTAAGGCGTGACGATGAGCGCGCCGTCGGCGCCGAGCTTCTGCGCCATCTTCGTGGTCTCGATCGTCGCGGCCGTGTCGTTCGAGCCGGTGCCGGCGACAACGGGGACCTTCCCCTTCGCCTGCTTCACGACGGTCTTGATGATCGCGGCCTTCTCGTCGTGCGTGAGCACCGGGGACTCGCCGGTCGTGCCGACGGGGATGAGGCCGTCGGTGCCGTTCTGAAGGTGGAAGTCGACGAGCTCCTTGAGTTTCCGTGTGTCGAGCGCGCCCTTGGAGAAGGGGGTGACCAGGGCGACGTAGGAACCTGTGAACATGGGCGGAGAGTCTACTATTTCAGCCGCGCGGTGAGGAGCGACTCCGCATCGAAGCTGTCGATGCCCCAGACGAACGGGCCGTTGGGGTCCTTTTCGCGCGGCTTCTGGACCGCGCTGCGCTGGCTGTAGGTGATGTTGGCTTCGACCTGGACGAAGCGGCCCTCGGCCGCGCAGAAGTAGCCGATGATTCGGCCGCGAAGCGCTCCGTTGCTGCCGGAGGTGCCGGGCGGCAGGACGAGGACGACGTCGAACATCGTCTCGAGCCGTGCGCACTCCCGACGGCTGATGCGGCGCCAGTCGAGGAGCTTCGTCGTCGCCTTGCCGCGGTAGCCGTAGGTGCCGGAGGTCGGCGGAAAGTCGATCGGCGTCTCCTCCGATTCGCCTGGGGCGAGCGGTTTCGCCGGGAGGCCGTAGACGACCTCGATCAGCTGCGGAGCGTTTCCAGAGATGACCCTCGCCCGGGTGAGCGCGCCGTCAGCGGCGACGGCGTATTCGCAGATCGAGGGGTCGATCTTCTTGAGCGCCTCGGGCGGGAGGGTCTGACCGGCGATCTCCTGGCGCGTGACGGCGAGTCGGATGCGCGCCTTGCCAGGCTCCGCGGCGGCGCGGCCTTCGACGATGAACGACCCCTCCGCCTGCGTGTATCCTTCGAGGACGATGGGGGCGACGCCGACCGGCACGCTCGACTGCTTGACGGTGATGACCTGCTTGAGCGTGAGTACATGACTCGCGTTCGCCGCGAGGTCCCACCGCAGCGTCGGCGCCGGCTCCGGGGGTGTCAGTTTCTCGTACTCCTGGGCGTCGAGCTGGCGGGTCAGCGCCAGGTCGGCGAGCGGCGGCAGGGCGGGAGGGGGGCCGGCATCGACGGTCTTGGCCGGCGTCTTGGAATCGCAGCCGGCGATGAGCATCGCGAGTACGATCCAGCGTCTCATCGGGCTTCCGCCATCAGTCGCTTCATTTCCCTCACGGCCGATTCGATGCCCGTGAAGATCGCGCGGGAGATGATCGAGTGGCCGATGTTGAGCTCCTCGATCTCGGGGATCGCGGCGACGGCGGTCGTGTTCTGGTAGTTCAGGCCGTGGCCCGCGGCGACGAAGAGCTTGAGCTTCGCGCCGTGCTGCGCCGCCTCGGCGAGCCGCGCCAGGTGGGCGGTGTCGGGATGGTTGGCGTAGTCGCCCGTATGCAGTTCGATGATCGTCGCTCCTGACTTCTTGGACGCGTCGATCTGGTCGGAGTCCGGATCGATAAAGAGGCTCACGTCGACGCCGGCCTTCTGGAACCGCTTGACGGCGTCGGCGACGCGCTTGAAGGAGCCGGCGACGTCGAGGCCGCCTTCCGTGGTGAGCTCCTGGCGACGCTCGGGGACAAGCGTGACCTGCGCGGGCTTCGTCGCCATCGCGATTTCGATGATCTCGGGCGCGAGGCCCATCTCCAGGTTGAGCCGCGTCTTGACGGTCTTTCGAAGGACCTCGAGGTCGCGGTCCTGGACGTGGCGCCGGTCTTCGCGGAGATGGCAGACGATCGAGTCGGCGCCGCCGAGCTCGGCGAGCGCCGCCGCGGCGACGGGGTCGGGCTCCGCGCCGTGGCGCGCCTGCCGGACGGTCGCCACGTGATCGATGTTGACGCCCAGCTTCATAGGTTCTTCTTGACGACCTCGACGAGCTGGTCGACGACCTTCTGCACGAGCGCGGAGTCGGCGCCTTCGGCCATCACGCGGCAGAGCGGTTCGGTGCCGGAGTAGCGGACGAGCACCCGGCCCTGGCCGGCGATCTCCTTCTCGGCGTGCGCGATGGCCTCGCGCAGGGCGGGCACGGTCTCGAACGCCGGCTTCGAGGCGACCTTCACGTTTTTCAAGAGCTGCGGGACCTTGGTGAGCCCCGCGCAGAGGGCGGAGAGAGGCTTCTTCCGGTCGAGCATGATCTTGAGGATCTTGATCGACGTGAGGAGTCCGTCGCCGGTCGGCAGGGCGTCGAAGAAAATGATGTGGCCCGACTGCTCGCCGCCGAGCGGCGCGCCGGTGCGCATCATCTCCTCGGCGACCCAGCGGTCGCCGACGTTGGTGCGGACGAGGCGGATCTTCCGGTCCGCCAGGAATTTCTCAAGGCCGTAGTTCGCCATGACGGTGGAGACGACGACGCTTCCGGGGAGCATCTCCCGCTCCTGGAGGTAGTCGGCGACCACGGCGAGGATGAAGTCGCCGTCGCGGACGGCCCCGGTCTCGTCGACGAGGATGCAGCGGTCCGCGTCGCCGTCGTAAGCGATGCCGAGGTTCGCCTTCTCCGACTTGACGAGGTCGACGAGGAGATCGTGCTGGAGAACACCGCTGGCGACGTTGATGTTGCGGCCGTCCGTGGTGACGTTGCGCGAAATGACCTCGGCGCCGAAGGAGCGGAAGAGCCCCGGCGCGAGGTCCGACGCGGCGCCGTTGGCGGCGTCAACGACGACGCGAAGGCCGGAGAGCGATTCCGGAGGCAGATGCGCGCGGAGGAAGTTGGCGTACTCGATCTTGCGCGCCGAGAAGTCGAGATTGGCGATGAAGGAGGGCGCGGGCGCGGTCTGCGACTTGATGAACTCCTCGATCGCCTGCTCGGCGGCGTCGGGGACCTTGAAGCCGTCGGGGGCGATGAGTTTGATCCCGTTGTACTCGCTGGGGTTGTGCGAGGCGGAGATGACGACGCCGAGGGCGCAGTTCCACTTGCGGACGAGGTAGCTGACGCCGGGCGTGGGGAGCACGCCGACGGACATCATGCCGAGGCCGAATCCCTCGATGAGGCTCGCTTCGATGGCGGGCCCGGACGCGCGGGTGTCGCGGGCGAGGAGGACCTTCCCGGCGCCCGAGATGTCGCGCGTGACCGTACGGCGCGTCTCGCGGACGCCCTTGTTGCGGAAGAGGTCGGGACGGTCCTTGAGGAGCACCTTGAGGGCGCGGCCGACGAGGACGACGACGTCTGGCGCGAGCGGACCTTCACCGGCGATCGCGCGGATTCCATCGGTGCCGAAGAGGCGCATGAGGCTGGACAGTATAGCCCAATGCTCCTGAGCGAACCGTTCAGGGGCATGGATGTACGATGTTCAATGTACGACGTACGAGCAAGACGCGCCGCCGTTGTTCCCGTCATTTCGACAGGACGGTGACCTCGGCCTGGCGGTTCTCGGGCTTCAGGGTCGGCAGGATCGTGATGTCGACCTCGACGCCGGACTTGAGCAGGAGGCAGCGGATGCCCTTCTGGACGCGCTTTGAGCCAGGGACGAGGTCGGCTTCCACGAGGTCGACCTCCACGTAGGCCGTGAAGTCGGCGGCCGTAAGGTCCTTCACGAGTTCCGCAGGGCCGCGGATTTCTACGTCGATCGACTGGGGTGATTCGAGATGGAGACGGCGGATGATTTCCTCGGGCCCGTGGAGGCGGAGGGGGATGTTGGAGATCATCCGCGGCTCGTCGATGCGTCGTTCGATGACAACGGTCAAGTCGAACGTGGAGAGGCGCACCGCGTTGGGGGGAAGGCGGAGGTAGCCCGGCGCGGTGAACGACGCGCTTTGACCGGTGACGGTGACTTTCTGAATGGGGAGGCCGCCGCCCGTGGCGGTGGTGGAGTCGGCGGGCACGCGGACGCGGACCTTGTCGGGCTGGGGGAGGATCGCCGTGACGCGGAAACCGGCCTTCACGCGGCCTTCGATGTCGTCGGCCGTCGCCAGGACGGGGACTTCGACTTCGACGAGCTTGACGTACCGGACGAAGAGGCGGTGGGGCGCCCCTTCGAGCCGGAGGGGATCGCGGAGCTTGAAGTCCTCGCGGCGGAGGTCCACGGAGAAGGTGCCCTGGTTGTCCTTGAAAAGCGCGGCGTCGAGGACCGGGTTGCAGGCGAGCGTGGAGCCGCGGAGCGCGTCGATCTCCGCGCGCGGGCCGGTGATCTTGACGTTGATGTCCTTCCCTTCGTCGATGGGCTTGCCGTCGAGCTCGAAGCGGATGGCGGCGATGCTCTCCGCGCGGACGTTCGGGCTGAAGGCGTACGCGAAGTCGCTGCTCGCCGAGCTTGCGGACCAGAGGTAGATCCACGTGATGCAGGCGAGGAAGAGGGCCATGCCGAGAGTGCCGAGGTGTTTCATTCCTTGGGCGCCTCCTCGGGCTTGGGCACTTCGATCGCGGGCTTCTTCTCGGCGGCCCGGGACGCGTCCCCGCCAACGACGAAGCGGCGGGTGAGCGCGGTGCGCTCCGCCTTCGTGTAGAGCTCGCGCAGGAGTTTGTCGAGGCTCGGGCCGTCGAGGTCGGTGGTCATCTTTCCGTCGGCGCAGACGGAGATTTTCCCGGTCTCCTCGCTGACGACGACGACGATGGCGTCGGTCTCCTCGGAGAGGCCGATCGCGGCGCGGTGGCGGGTGCCCATCGACTTGGAGAGCTTCTCGTTGTCGGTGAGGGGGAGGAGGCAGCCCGCGGCGGCGATGCGGTCGTGCTGCACGACGATCGCGCCGTCGTGTAGCGCCGAGCCGGGGTAAAAGATCGTCTCGAGAAGCTCGGGGGTGAGTACGGCGTCAACGCGCGCGCCCTTTTCGACGTATTCGCCGAGGCCGCTTTCGCGCTCGATGGCGATGATCGCGCCGGTGCGGCTCTTGGAGAACTTGACGATGGTGGCGACGAGGTCGTCGATGATCTGGAACGACGCCGCGTGGAGGAGGGGGGAGAGGAGCGGCGACTGGGCCAGGCGCATGAGGCCGCGGCGGAGCTCGGGGGTGAAGATGACGACGAGCGCGACGAACGAGCCGGAGAGGAGCAGCTTGAGCATCTCCTTGATGCGTTCGAGGCCGAGGCGGTCGGTGGCCCAGACGACGCCGATGAAGGCGACGACGAAGATGAAGACGATGCCCTTCAGGATGGCCGCTCCGCGGGTGCCGCGGATCGCGGAGAGGACGAAGAAGTACGCGGTCGTGAGGAGAAGGACCTCCGCGACGGCCTTCAAGCTAAGGAGTTCGCTCCACATTCGACTCGGCTCCGCTGCGCGGAGCCTCGCTCAGTGCAAGCACACCTCGCACCGCTGCTCCGCGTTCGACTCGTGCCTTGGACCGCTACCGCAGGAGTTCGATCATCCGCACCACGTCTTTCATTTCCTTCACGTCGTGGACACGCACAAGATCCGCACCGCGCAGGACGCTGATGGCGACCGTCGCCGCCGTGCCCGCGAGGCGTTCGTCCACGGGCCGCCCGAGGAAGTGCCCGATGAACGCCTTGCGCGAGGTGCCGACGGCGATCGGGTGGCCCAGGCGCTTGAACTCGTCGAGGCGCCGGAGGATCTCGAGGTTGTGGTCGAAGGTCTTTCCGAATCCGATGCCTGGGTCCAAAAATATCTTAGCACGGGGGATGCCGGCGGCAATGGCGCGCCTGGCCGCGGCCCGAAGAAAGGCCATGACCTCGCGGACGACATCGCGGTAGGCCGGGGCGGCCTGCATGGTCTTGGGACTGCCTTTCATGTGCATGAGGATGATCGGGCGCCGTCGCCGGGCGGCGACGTCGATGAGCGCCGAGCCGGTGATGTCGTTGAGCATGACCGCGCCGGCGTCGCAGGCGGCGTCGGCGACGGCGGGCTTGGTGGTGTCGACGGAGACCTGGATGCCGCGCTTCGACAGGGCCTTGACGATCGGGACGATGCGGCGGAGTTCTTCCGGTTCGCTGACCGGGTCGGAGCCGGGGCGTGAGGACTCGCCGCCGACGTCGATGATGTCGGCGCCGCCGGCGACCATCTGTCGGGCGTGGGCGAGCGCAGACGACCGGGTGGAGAAGCGGCCGCCGTCGGAGAAGGAGTCCGGGGTGGCGTTGAGGACGCCCATGATGAGGACGGAAGGAGGAGAGAGGAGGGAGGAGGGAGGCAAGACCTACGCCTGTTGCGGGCCCGGGAGGGCGGAGGGTGGCTTCCAGCCATCCGTCGTCTTGGTGGTGCGCTCTTCACTGCGCTTCTCGTCGTGCTTGCGGCTCTCCTGGAGCTCGCGCTCTTTCGCGGCGTCGATCGACTCGCCGGCGATGAGCTGCTGGACTTCGTCGCCGCTCAGCGTCTCGTACTTGATCAGGGCCTCGGCGATGCGGATGACATGCTCCCGGTTCTCGGTGACGATCGCGCGCGCCTTGACGAGGGCCTCGTCGAGCAGGCGGCGGACCTCGCCGTCGATCTCGCGCAGCGTGTCGTTGGAGACGTTGGTCGTCCGTGCGATTTCGCGGCCGAGGAACATATGCTCCTCGTTTTCAGCGTAGGTGACGGCGCCCATCTTCTCGCTGAGGCCCCACTCGCAGACCATCGCGCGGGCGATTTCCGTCGCGTGCTTGATGTCGTTGGAGGCGCCCGTCGAGATGTCGTTCAAGAAGAGCTCCTCGGCGACGCGGCCGCCCATCGCGACGGCGAGCTGAGCCAGTGCGCGCAGCTTCGTAAGCGAGTAGCGGTCACGGTCGGGGAGGAACATCGTGGCGCCGCCCATGCGGCCGCGCGGGATGATCGTGACCTTGTGCACGGGGTCGGTGTGCGGCGCCATCATGATGTTGACCATCGTGTGGCCCGACTCGTGGAACGCGGCGAGCTTCTTCTCTTCTTCGATGACGACGCGCGACTTGCGCTGGCGGCCGTAGAGGACCTTGTCGCGGGCCTCCTCGAGGTCGTGCATTTCGACGGCTTCCTTGCGCTTCAGCGTCGCCATGATGGCGCCTTCGTTGATGAGGTTGGCGAGGTCGGCGCCCGAGAACATCGGCGTCACCTTGGCGAGGCGCTTCAAGTCGACGTCGCGGCTGATCTTCACGCGCTTGATGTGGACGCGCAGGATCTCCTCGCGGCCCTTCACGTCGGGGAGGTCGATGACGACCTGGCGGTCGAACCGGCCCGGGCGCAGGAGCGCGGGGTCGAGCACGTCGGGCCGGTTGGTCGCGGCCATGACGATGACGCCTTCGTCCGTCTCGAAGCCGTCCATCTCGACGAGGATTTGGTTGAGCGTCTGCTCGCGCTCGTCGTGGCCGCCGCCGAGGCCGGTGCCGCGGCGCCGTCCAACGGCGTCGATCTCGTCAATGAAGATGATGCAGGGGGATTTTTCCTTCGCCGTGGCGAAGAGGTCACGGACGCGGGCCGCGCCGACGCCGACGAACATCTCGACGAAGTCAGAGCCGGTGATCTGGAGGAACGGCACGCGCGCTTCGCCGGCGATGGCCTTCGCGAGGAGGGTCTTGCCTGTGCCGGGAGGGCCGACGAGGAGGACGCCGCGCGGGATGCGGCCGCCGAGCTTGCTGAATCTCTGGGGGTCCTTGAGGAACTCGATGATCTCCTTGACCTCTTCCTTGGCCTCGTCGACGCCGGCGACGTCGTCAAAGGTCGTCCGGATCTTGTCCTGGGTGACGAACTTGGCGTGCGAGCGGCCGAAGTTGAGGACGTTGCCGGGGCCGCCCGAGGCGCGGATCTGGCGCATGAGGAACCACCACGCCAGCACGATCAGCACGATCCACGGGATCAGGTTGATGGCGAGGATCGGCAGCTGCTCGGCGAAGCCGGGGCCGCGGAAGTGGAACTTGGCCGGGTCGATGCCGGCCATGAGCTTCTCGAGGTTGCCTTCGGTGCGGGTGTATCCCTCGGGGAGCTCGATCCGGATCTTCTTGTAGTTCCGGCCGTTGCGGTCGTACCCGCGGCCGATCATCTCGGCGGTCAGGGTGTCGCCGACGATCCAGACTTCGGAGACGACCTTCTGCTGCTTGAAGTAGAAGAACTCCGACGGCCCGACGTCGATGGTGTCGCCGGTGCCGGTGACGGTGCGGCCGAAGAAGAAGACCATGAGGCCGATGAAGCCCAGGACGAGCAGGAGGACGAGCGGGCGCGGCCGCTTGGGGCCTCGGGAGTCGTCCTTGGGCTCGGGGCCGTCCTCGGGGTTGCGATCATCGTAAGCCATGCTGAGCCGTTAAAGACTACGTGATGGTTGGACGTATTGCCATCCGAAATTGAGAGAGGGAAAGAGGGAGAGAGAGAAAGAGGAACGAAGACTGGTTTAGTACCATCCGGAGTCCATGGTGTGGAATTTCCCGACGATCGCGGCGCTGGGGATCTTCGTCGCCACGTACCTGCTCATCTCGCTCCAGAAGATCCGCTTCCTGAATCTCGACCGGCCGAGCGCGGCGCTCCTCGGGGCGGTCGCGATGGTGGCGTGCGGCGCCATCTCGATGAAATCGGCGTACGAGCAGATCAGCCTCGACACGCTGGTACTCCTGCTGGGGATGATGGTGGTCGTCGCCTACCTGAAGCTGGCCGGCTTCTTCGAGTGGGTTTCGACGGCGATCCTCATCAAGGCGGGCACGCCGGGGCGGCTGCTATGGCTGGTCGTCTTCACGTCGGGCGGGCTGTCGGCGCTCTTTGTGAACGACACGATCTGCATCCTCTTCACGCCGATCCTGCTCGAGGCGGTCGTGCGGGCGAAGCTGAATCCGGCGCCGTACCTCATCGCGCTGGTGACGAGCGCGAACATCGGAAGCGCCGCGACGCTGACGGGCAATCCGCAGAACATGCTGGTGGGCATCTGCTCCCAGATGGCGTACGGGAAGTTCTTCCTCCTGATGGCGCCGATCGCCCTGATCGGGCTGGTGATCAACGCGGCGCTGATTTCGCTCATCTACCGGCGCCGGCTGGGGGAGCGCTACGACGCCTCGGGCCTCGTCCTGCCAGGCGTCGATCGAATGCTGATCGGCCGGGTCTTCGCGGCACTCGCGGTCGTCATCGCGCTCTTTCTCCTGCCGCTGCACCGGTGGATGCCGGGGATTGAGGCGGGGCGGAACCTCGCGTTCGCCGCCGCGGCCGGGGCGGCGCTCGTCATCCTCATCGGGCGGCACGCGCCGGCGAAGGCGTTCGTTCACGTCGATTGGACGCTGCTGCTTTTTTTCGCGGGGCTGTTCGTGGTCGTCGGCGGCCTGCGTGAGACGAAGCTGCTCGCGGCGATGCATGAGCGGGTGAATCCGCTCTTTGGATCGACGACCGGCTCGCAGGCGTCGGTCATGACCGGGTTCAGCATCGTGATGTCGAACCTGGTGTCGAACGTCCCGTTCGTCGTCGTGGCGAAGGAGTGGATGGGCGGATTCGCGTCGAAGGAGCTGATGTGGATGATCATCGCCATGTCGAGCACCTTCGCCGGGAACCTGACGATCGTCGGCTCGGTGGCGAACATGATCGTGATGGAGCTGTCGAAGGACCGGGCGCGGGTGGGGTTCCTGGAGTACCTGAAGGTCGGTCTGCCCCTGACCGTGCTGACGAGCGCGGTCGGGCTGGGGCTGCTGCTGGCGGCGCACGCCGCCGGGTTCTTATAATCGCGCCCTCATGATCCTGCTGCTCGCCGTCTTCCTGGTCCAGGATGCCGACTCGTGGGAGTACCGCCACGCGGTGCAGGCGTTCGTCAACCGCAAGACGATGGAGCAGAAGAGTCCCCAGGAGCTGCTCGCGCTCGGGGACCAGCGGTTCCGGGACGCCGACTTCTCCGGGGCGTGGCGGATCTACACGGCCATGGCGGAGACGCTGCCGTCGGACGCCGCGGCGCCGGAGGCGCTGAAGGCGCTGAAGGAGCAGGCGCTCTTCTCGGTGGCGCGGTGCGGGTTTGGGGCGGGCGACTTCGCGGGGGCGTACCGCGGATTCGAGGCGTTCCTCGCGCGCCTGCCCGACAGCGACCTGTCATCGGGCGTCTACGGGGCGAAGTGGTTCCTCTTCCAGAGCGCGCTGGAGCTGGCGAAAGTGGGGACGAAGGAGCACGTCCTGGGCGTGGCGCTCTACAAGAGCTCGAAGAGCGGCGTGGACCTCCTGCATCAGGCGCTCCTGCGGTTTCCGCGCGAGCCGTTCACGGACGACTTCTACCTGGCGCTGGGCGACTTCTTCCTGATGAAGGGGCAGCTCGACGACGCGGAGAAGGAGTACCTGTTCATCCTGACCCCCGGGCAGTACGAGAAGACGGGCAGCGGGCCGCGGGCGCAGCTCCGGCTGGCGCAGATCTACATCCGGCGGTTCGACGCGGTGGAGTACGACGTGAAGACGCTCTCCGACGCGAAGCGCGAGTACGAGAAGTTCCTGAGCTCGTGGGGCGGGGCGAAGGGGAATCCGGAGCAGCTGGGGGCACTGGAGCTGACGGAGGACCAGCTCGACAAGATGATCGCGGAAGCGAATGCCGGGATCGCCGGGATCAACGAGAAGCTGGCGGAGAAAGAGTGGAACATGGCGGGCTGGTACCTGTGGAAGGGGAAGCCGAAGGCGGCGAAGATCTACCTCAACTCGATCAAGAGCAACTACCCGCGGACGAGCTGGGCGACGAAGGCGACGGAGAAGCTGGAGCAGATGAAGTAGCTGGTAGCCGGTGGGGAGCAGCTAGCAGCAGAGGAATGCGGCCTTCGGCCGCTCAATGGGCAGTAGAAGAGTAGAAGAGTAGAACACGTGAGCCTCCGAGTTGTCCTGCTGACCTTGCTGCTGGGCGCCTCCTGCGGATACTCCGCGGGCGGGATGTACGAGTACCGCGCGGTGAAGGTCGCCATCTTCGACAACAAGGATGAGCGGCGGCTGCACGAATTCGACCTGACGCGCGCCGTGGTCCGCGAGCTCCAGGCAGACGGGATCCGGGTCAACAGCTCCGACGCGCGGGTCGAGGTCCAGGGCTCGATCCAGGAGATCACGCAGCCGACGGCGGTCGAGGGCAAGCAGGACGTCGTGGTCGTCGGCACCGTGGTGTTCCGGCTCCAGATCGTGGTGCGGGAGATCACGAGCGGCAGGGAGCTGAAGGTCGACGAGCGCGTGGAGTCGGCGAGCTTCTCGACGGCGCGGGGAGAGTCGCTCGAGACCGCGCGGCAGGAGGCGTTCGACAAGCTGGCGCGGTGGGTGGCGACGAAGCTGGAGAAGGACTGGTAGAGAGGAAAGTAGGAAGTAGGAAGTAGGAAGGAAAGAACGACGAGAAGGAAAGAACGAAGAACCGTAAGACCGTAAGACCGTAAGACCGTAAGACCGTAAGACCGTAAGACAGAAGACCGTAAGACAGAAGACAGAAGACAGAAGACGGCGAACCATCAAGGCCGCCGGACGCTAGAACCAGACCGGCGGTTGCCGTGTCAAAGTCACGGAGGAACTCATGAAGCGCACCCTGGTCCTGCTTGGCGTGTTCGTGGCGCTCGCGGTGTCCGGATGCATCGTCGTTCGCGATCCGCATATGCGGCACGCGGGCCATGACGATGACTACGAGGTGCGGCGCCCGGCGCCATCGGGCAACGTCTGGGTCGTCGATCGGACGCACCATCACAACGAGGGGTGCGGCCACTACTGGCACAACGGAACGTGGTACCACCACCAAGGCCACGTTCACGGCGCCGGGTGCGGCCATGCCCATATCGAGGGCGTGTGGGTTCATGCCGGGACGGTGACCATCAAGGCAGGCCACGTCCACAGCGACCACTGCGGTCACTTCAACCATGGCGGATCGTGGTACTACATGCACGAGCACCGTCATGGGCCGGGTTGCGGGCATTCGCACCGGAACGGGATCTGGATTGCGGTGAAGTTTTAGGAGCCTGTTCGTAGACTGTTGCCGCACCGATGAGAGCCATCCTGGTTGCGGGTACGCACGCGGGCGTCGGCAAGACGACCGTCGCGCTGGGTTTGACGGCGGCGCTGGTGAAGCGCGGGCTGCGAGTCCAGACGTTCAAGATCGGACCCGACTGGTTTGACGCCGGCTATCTCACGGCCGCCTCCGGCCGCCCGTGCATCAACCTCGACCTGTGGATGATGCCGAAGCGCGCCGTGCTCGACGCGTATGCCCGCGGCGCGGCAGGCGCTGACATCGTGGTGATCGACGGGATGTGGGGGCTCTTCGACGGGATGGCGATGAAGGGCGACGCGGTGAGCACCGCGGACGTCAACGGGCTGCTGGGGGCGCCGGTGCTGCTGGTCGTGGACGCGTCGCCGATGATGGAGTCGGCCGCGGCGCAAGTTCACGGCTTCGCGACGTTCGGCGAGCTGCCGGTGCCCGCCTGCCTCTTCAACCGCGTCGGGAAATCCCGCTACGAGCGGCTGCGCGCGGCGGTCCAGGTGGCGGGAAGCGTTGAGCCGGTGGGGTTCCTTGCCATCGATGAGGCGATCCGGCTTCCGGAGCACGGCGGGTCGATCGCGCCGGCCGACAGCGCGCGGTTGGAGGAGATCCTGCCCACCCTGGGTGAGCGGTTCGCCGAGAGCGTGAAGGTCGGCGCGCTGCTGGAGATGGCGGAGGCCGCGGCGGCGCACAAGCCGCCGCCCGCGCCCAAGCACAAGGCCGCGAAGGCAAGGGCGCGGATTGCGCTGGCGCGCGACGAGGCCTTCCACTTCTACTACCAGGAGAACCTCGCTGCGCTCGAGGCCGCGGGGGCGGAGCTGGTTCCGTTCAGCCCACTGAAGGACGCGAAGCTCCCGGCCGGTGTCGGCGGGATCTACCTGGGGGGCGGCTTTGACGAAGTTCACGCCGAGCGGCTGGACAAGAACAGGACCATGCGCGAGGCGGTCCACGCCGCGGTTGATGGCGGCATGCCGACCTACGCGGAGTGCGGCGGGCTCCTCTACCTCACGAAGCACTTCGTCGGCTCCGGCGTGAGGGCGTGGGAGATGGCGGGGGTTCTGCCGGGCGAGGTGCGGATCGCGCCGCCATCGTCGGGCTACGCGTCGGTCGAGTCGGTTCTTGGCTCATTCCTGGTCCCGAAGGGCGAGAAGCTGCGCGGCCACGAGTTCCGGGTCTGCGAGTGGTCGGAGGACGGCGGGCCGCAGGCCGCGTATCGCGTCTCACGCCCCGGGCGCGAGGACAGCCGCGCCGAGGGATTCGCCCGCGGGAACCTCCACGTGTCGAGCGTGCATCTTCACTTCTCGTCGTGCCCCGACGTGGTCAAGCGCTTCGTTGACGCTGCCGAGACCCACGCGAAGAAAGCGCCGAAGAAGGGGCCGCGGACCAAGCCCAAGCGCCGTTGACTTCGTGCCGTCACTTCGTGTATTAGGACTCGCTCGTTCCATCGAAAGGAGGCCGCGCCCCCCAAGAACAGTCCCTTCGTTTTTGAAGCAGTGTCGGGAACCCCGTGAAAGTCGGGGGCTGTCCCGCAACTGTAAGCGCTGACAACGGTTCAGACGCCCTGCTTCGCGCCCTTGACGTGGCGCTACGCAGGGCAGGCCATTGCCGCTGTCGGGCGAGAAGGCGGAACCCGCGAGTGACGCGCAAGCCAGGAGACCGGCTGCTTCTTGTCCTCGAGGAAGGAGAATCCCTTGCTGCTTGCACTCATCGCCGCACTTCTTGTCCAGACCGAACAGGATCCCGACAAGCCCACGCCCCAACCCATCGAGCCGGAGAAGAAAGTCGTCGTCACCGGCACCCGCCACACCTCCGATCCCCTCGACGTCCCGTCCAGCATGACGATCATCGACCGCGCGGAGATCGAGAAGTCGAACGCCCACACGATCGTCGACGTGCTCAAGGCGCGCCCGGGCCTGATGATCCAGAAGTTCTCGTCCACCCCGCAGGACGCGATCATCGACGCGCGCGGGTTCGTCGACGGCTCCGGCGCGGGGCTGCGAACGATGGTCCTTATCGACGGCCGCAAGATCAACAACGCCGCGACCAACAGCGTCGACTGGGCGGCAATCCCGCTCGACAACATCGAGCGCATCGAGATCGTCCGCGGGCCGGCGGCGTCGATGTACGGCGACGGCGCACTCGCCGCCGTCGTCAATATCATCACGAAGCGGCCGGCCGGGAAGATCACCGGCACGGGCGGCATCGAAGCGGGTTCGTTCGATACGCGTCGCGAGACGGCGCTCTACTCGATGCCGGCGGGGCCGATCGGGGCGATCGTCTTCGCGTCGCACACTTCTTCCGACGGCTTCCGCGACAACAGTGCCTTTGACGGTCTCGACGCGAGCGCGACCGTGGACTGGGCCGTCGGCCCCGGCACGGCCTGGATCAAGCTCGCGTACCACAACGACAATCGCGAACGCCCTGGAACGCTCACGAAGGCGGAGATCGCCACCCTTGGCCGCGACGGCAGCGTGACCGTCGGCGACGAGAGCGACGTGCGTACGAAGTCGATCGACCTGGGAGGCGAATGGGAACTCGGCGGCGGAACGCTGTCGCCGCTCCTCACGTTCACGCGCGACGGCAACAACTCGCTGATCACGGGCTTCAACGGCACCTTCACGAGCCACGACGATTCCGACCAGATGGGGCTGGGGCTCAGGTACGTGAGGACGTTCGGCGCCATCCTGCTCGTGACGGGGATCGACGCCAGCATCGAGACGGCGACCGCCGCGTCGGTCTTCAATTCGCCGGGATTCGATTCCACCTCCGACGCGGACTACGACCGCACGATCGTGGGCGTCTATGCCCGGGCCGAATGGCGGGTCATCGAGCGGCTGCTGCTCTCCGCCTCGCTGCGCTACGATCGGGCGTCGATCGACTTCGAGCGGACGACGGCGGACACCTTCACGCCGGCGACGACGCTCGACGGCAGCAAGGACTTCTCGCACGTGGCGCCGATGCTCGGATGGACGTTCGCGCTTACGCCGGGGACGACGCTGTACGCGTCGGCGGGAAAGACGGTGCGATTCCCGAATCGCGACGAGCTGGTCGGCTTCCTGGCGACGGCGCTCGACCTCGATCCGGAGCGGGCGCGCGTCTATGAGCTCGGAGCGCGGTCGCGCGAGTGGGCGATGCTGGGCGGGAGCATCTCCTTCTACTGGATGGACGTGCACGACCAGGTCTTCTTCAATCCGCCGGCGTACGGGGAAGACGTGTCGGCCACCTTCAACTTCGGGCAGAACGTGAACCTGGATGACGTGCGGCACCGCGGCGTGGAGCTCGAGCTGACGTCGACGCCGGAGGAGCGCTTCGAGCTTTTCGGCAACCTGACGGTGCAGCGAACGGAAGTTCTGCGCGGTGCGCACGAAGGGGAGGAGATGCCGCTGACGCCGATGGTCGCGGCGCTCGTGGGGGTGCGGTACCTGGTCCTGGAGGGGCTGACGGCGCAGGCAGCGGTGCGCTACACGGGGGAGCGGTACCTTACGAACGACATCGAGAACGGGTCGGACCCGCTCGACGACTACGGAGTGCTGGACGTGAAGTTCGGCTACCGGGGCAAGACGGTCAGCGCGTTCCTGTCGGTCGACAACGTGCTGGGCAAGGAGACCTTCGACAGCGGCGGGCTGAGGATCCCGTTCGGCGTCTTCCCGGGGCAGCAGGCATTCAGCCCGGCGGCGGGGCGGAGCTTCCTCTTTGGAGCGTCGATCACGTTTTGAGGAAGGATGCTGAAAGCCGAGTCGGTCTCCTGCGCGTATGACGGGGCGGTGGTGCTGGACGGCGCCACGGTCCCGCTGTCGGCGGGCGAGTTCGTCGCCGTCGTGGGTCCGAACGGTTCGGGAAAGTCGACGCTCGTGAGGGCGATGAGCCGGACGCTCAAGCCGCACCAGGGACGGGTCACGCTCGATGGGCGGGATCTTTACGCGCTGGGGGCGCGCGAGGCGGCACGGGCCATTGCCGTCGTTCCGCAGGAGGCGGTGCTCGATTTCGAGTTCACCTGTCACGAGGTTGCGATGATGGGGCGCCATCCGCATCTCGGACGGTTCGATGCGGAGCGGGCGGCCGACTACGAGGCGGTGCAGCACGCCATGGAGCGGACCGACTCATGGTCGCTTCGAGAGCGGCCGGTGACGGAGCTGTCGGGGGGCGAGCGGCGGCGGGTGCTGCTGGCGCGCGCGCTGGCGCAGGAGCCGCGGTTCCTGCTGCTCGACGAGCCGACAAGCCACCTCGACGTCCACTACCAGGTGGAGATGCTGAAGATCGCGAAGTTGGGCGGCGCGGCGGTGCTGGCCGTGCTGCACGACTTGAACCTGGCGGCCGCCTACGCGACCCGCGTGGTGATGTTCTCGAAAGGGCGGATCGTGGGCGACGGTGCGACGAAGGAGATGCTGACGGCGGAGCGACTGATCGACGTTTTCGGACCGCACGTCGACGTGAAGGGCGGAGTCATCGTTCCGCGAACGACATGAAGCGCCTCCTGCTGCTCCTGTTGATCGGATGCGCGCCGAAGCACGCGCCGGGACCGACGCGGCTCGTCAAGGACTGGCGCGGCAGGGAGATCGCCGTCCCGGTCAATCCGCAGCGGATCGTCTCGATCGTGCCCGGCTGCACGGAACTCCTGTTCGCCGTCGGCGCCGGGCCGCAGGTCGTCGGCGTCACGACGTACTGCCTCTATCCCGACGAGGCCCTGCGGCTCACGAAGATCGGCGACCTGAGCGTGAACTACGAGGTCCTTGTCTCGCTGAAGCCCGACCTCGTTGTCGCGTCCTCGCTGCTGGTGAAGAGCAACGTCGCGGCGATCGAGTCCCTGGGGCTGCCCGTCTTCTGCGTCGACCCCGTCGACTTCGGCGACATCGCCCGGGCGCTGCGTGTGCTCGGCGACGTCACCGGCCGTGGAGAGGCCGGCGAGAAAGCGGCGCGCGAACTTGAGACGCGCGTCGCCGCCGTCGAGCGCCGGGTGGCCGGAAAGCCGAGGCCGACGGTCGTGATGGAACTGACGTCGCGCGTGGACGTCGCGGTGCCGGGCACGTACGGCCACGATGTCATCGTGCGCGCCGGCGGAACGAACGCGTTCGGCGACATGAAGGGGCCGCTCTTTGCGCCGGTGACGTGGGAGGCGGTCGTCGCGCGCGATCCCGACGTGTACGTCGTCGCGCACGAGGACGGCAACCAGCCCGTGGAGCGCCGGGGGTTCGCCGGGATGAAGGCGTCGAAGCGGTGTGTGGCCGTCGATGCGAAGTGGCTGGTCTTTCCGACGCCGCGCCTCGCGAGGGGGCTGGAGCTGGTCGCCGAGGCGCTGCATCGATGATGATGCGCGTCGTCCCTGCATCCGCCATCGCGATGCTGCTCCTGGTGGCCGCGCTGGCGGTCTCCGTCCTCGCCGGGCCGACGAGCCTCTCGGAGGCGCTGAAGCAGCCCGCGATTCTCCTCGATCTCCGCCTCGCCCGGTCGCTTCTCGCGGGCGTGTGCGGCGCGGCGCTCGCGGGAGCGGGCGTCGTCTTCCAGGGTCTCTTCCGGAATCCGCTCGCGGATCCGTTCGTGATGGGCGTATCCGGGGGGGCGGCGCTCGGCGCGGTCATCATGGTGGCGGCCGGGGTGACGGCACCGGGCGCGCTGACGGGCGCCGCCTTCATCGGCGGCCTTGCCGCGTCGTGGGTCGCGTACCGGATGGCGCGCGTCCGCGGGCGCACGCCGGTCGAGACGCTCGTCCTCGCGGGCTTCGCCGTCGGCGCGTTCTGCTCGGCGGTGCTGGCCATCGTCGCGCTCATGACGATCAACAGCTGGGACGAGGTGCTGCGGTGGCTCTTCGGACGGTGCGCGCATCCCGATCCGTGGCGGCCGCTGCGGGTGGCGACGCCGTTGACGCTGATCGGGCTCGGTGCGGTCGCCTTTCACGCGCGCGACTTGAACGTGCTGGCGACCGGCGAGGAATCGGCGCAGCAGCTTGGCGTGGACGTGGAGGGCGCGAAGGCACGGCTGCTCGCCGCGGGGACCGTCCTGACCGCGGCGGCCGTCGCCGTCTGCGGGATCGTCGGCTTCATCGGCCTGGTGGTGCCGCATGCGGCGCGAAAGCTGGTCGGTCCGGAGCATCGGAGGCTCCTGCCGGTCGCGGTGATCGGCGGCGCCGCGGCGCTGGTGGCGGCCGATACGCTGGCGCGGAGCGTCCTTCCGCCCCACGAACTTCCGCTGGGGGCCGTGACGGCGCTCATGGGGGCGCCGTTCTTCGCGCTCCTCCTGCGTCGCAGAGCGAAGTAGAGGACCTCTCCTGCCACGGCGGGCAAAGAAAAAGGGCTGGCTTGCGCCAGCCCTTTCGTGAGAGATCGCGAGGACCTACTTCCGTTTGCGCTTCACCATCCACAGGAGCGCCAGCGGAATCAGAAGGTCGAAGCCGACCGAGCCGCACTTCCTCTTCTTCCCGCTGCTGGAGGTCACGCCGTTCGTCGTGGTCATGAAGTCGAGGCCGTCCGGGTCGGTGTTGTTGCCGAAGACGACCCAGCCGCTTGGCGTGCCGGTGCTGTCGGTGACGCGCAGCTGCCAGTGGAACTGCTCGTCGTTGCGGAATCCGGTCATGGAGACCTGGCCCGCGAAGCCCGCCGGGGAGAATTCGCCGACGGCCGTCGGTGCGTTCGCGAACGTGGTGCCGACGTTTCGGACTTCGACTTCGACGCGGACCTGGTCGTTGTCGGTGTCGGCCTGGAGGCCGCTGAAATTCAGGCCGAGGATCGAGGCGATGCCGCCCTGCTCGATGGAGGTGACGCCATCGAGCTTGAGCTGGTTGAGCTGCGTCGGGTCCGTGGGGGCGGCGTTGGTGACGGGGGCGACCTTGAAATCGGGGACGGTCTCGGCGTTGGCGCCGAAATCGACGAAGGCCGACGAAGCGCCCGTCGAGTCGACGGCCAGCGCGCGCCACTTGTAGGGCCCGTCGGGGAGGCCGCTGATCGACATCGAAATCGAGCTGCCGTTCGGGAAGAAGTCGCTGATGCCCGATGTGCGGCCGTCGAACGCGACGCCGAGCGGCTTGACTTCGATCTCGAGGCGGACGGCATCTCCGTTGGAATCGGTGAGGAAGGCGCGGAAGACCAGGGTGCCGGCCGTGACGCTGCCGCCGATGCCGACGGGCGTGATTCCGTTGTCCTTGTACTGGCCGATGATCACGGGCAGGTCGGGGTTGGCGCCGACGCCGGTGTCGATGACGACATCGTTGGCCTGGGTCGAAACGGCCGGGTCGGATTCATCGGCGCCGGTGAGCGGATCGTCGGCGGGGGTCTCTTCGGCGTTGCCGCCGTACGAGATCCAGTTCGATACGCCGCCGCGCGTGTCGACGGTGCGGCACTGCCAGTGGTAGTAGCCGTTGGGCCGGCCGATGATGAGCGCCTCAGCGATCGTGCCGGTGCTGACGAAGGCCGACTCCCCGGTGGGGACGTTGCTAAACGGCGTGTTGACGCGCTGGATTTCGACCTGGAGCTTCACGGCCTCGCCGCGCGGGTGGGTCACGGTGGCCTTGAGGCGCAGAGCGGTGACGGCGATCGTCGCCCCGGTGGGGATGATCGCGGAGTTGTTGGCGAGCCACTGCGAGGGGCTGACCGGCTGGTTCGGGTTGATCGCGGCGGTGGCGTCGATGACGAAGTCCGCGCCGCTGTTGCCGCCGAATTCGACGAATAGGGAGAAGCTGCCGAAGCGGTCGCGCGCCCGGACCTGCCAGTGGTAGGCGCCGATCGCCAGGTCGTTGATGGTCACGCTCACGGGCTGGCCCGGCGGCCCCAGGACGGTCGAGTGGGTCGGCGTTCCCGTGAAGGCGACGCCATCGGTCTGGAGCTCGAACTCAAGGGCGACGACGTCGTTCTCAGGATCGCGCGCCTCGGCCTTGAGGATGACGGTGCGTCCGACCACGGTGCCGCCGACGTTCACGGGGCGGTTGTCGGGAGGGGTCAGCTGCGTGAGACCGGTCGGCAGCGCCGGGGGATCGTTGGCGAAATCGATGCGGAAGTCGGGCGCGGTCGGCGGGTTGGCGCCGAAGCCGATCCAGTTGCTGGCGATGCCGTCGGTGCCGTTGGTGCCGAAGTTCAGATTGCGCACCTGCCACTTGTAGCCCTGGTCGATGAGGGCCGTGAACGGGATGGAGTGCGTTGCGCCGCTGGTCGTGAACGCCGTCTCGAAGAAGATCACGCCGTCCACCGTGACCGAACTCGGCGAGGTGAATGGCTGGGAGACCGGACGGAACTCCAGCTGCATCTTGCAGGTCTGGCCGAGCGCGTCGGCGAGGACGGCCTGCACCGAGACGTCCTGGGTCAGGATCGTGAAGCCCTCGGGGATCGATGTGACGATCGCGGTTTCGATCTGGTCGAGCGTCGCCGGATCGGTCGCGGCGCCGTTGGCCACGATGACGAAGTCGGGGCTGCCGCCGGGACCCGACCATGCGCTGGCTAGCGTCGGAACGCCGCCCGGGTAGTCGACGGCGCGGACCTGCCAGCGATAACTCCCGGAGGTGCTGAAGAGGGACTGGGGCACCGTGAACGTGGTGGTCCCATCTCCCTTGGCAACGGTGCTTTCGAACGTCGTGATGTTGTCGACCACCATGGCCGGGCTTGGATCGCTGACGAACGGAGTGGCGCCCGGCTGGATTTCAATCTGGAGGCGGCAGTCGGCGAACGTGGGGTGGAGCGTGGCGGGGTTGTTCGGATCGGTGATGGTGCCCTTGATGGTGACGGCGGGCGTGCTCGCGCCGGAGGCGAGCACGGTCGTGCCATCGGGCCGGTACTGCTCCTTGGTGCTGACCACCGGGGCGTCGTTCACTTCGTCGATGAAGAAGTCGTGCGGGTTGGGGTTGCTGCTGATGAAGGTGTACGTCGTCCACGCGGTGGCGAGATTGAAGCTGGGGGTGTTGTCGACGGCGCGGACTTGCCAGTGGAAGCTCCCGTCGCCGTCGATGGTCTGTAGGAGCATGTTCGCGATCGTGACCGTGTGGTTGGAGCCACTGGCGGCAAACGCCGTCTCGAAGAAGAAGATGCCGTCGGCGGCGAAGGCGGCCGGGCTCGGGCTCGTGAACGGCGCCGCCGAAATCCGGACTTCGACCTGGAGCTTGACCATGCTGAGGTCCGGATCGGTGAGGTTGACGACGAACTCGACGCCGACGCCGGCCGTTTCGCCGCCGGGGACGATCACGGTGGAACTCGGGTTCTGCTGGACTGCCGTGGCGATCACGGGCGGGTTCGCGTTGACCGTGCTGAAGTCCTTCGGGAAGGGCGAGCCGGCCTCGGGAACGGCGCCGAACTTCACCCACGCGGAAACGACGCCTTCGCTGTCCTTGGTGCGCGCCTGCCAGTGGTAATCGGTGAGCACGGCGAGTGAGGCGATGTAGATTTGTCCGGTCGTGCCCGAGGCGAGCCCCGGGAGACTGTGCGTGGGCGCATCGGTGAACGCGGTGACGAGGTCGCGGATTTCAAACTCGAGGGTGATCGTGTTCAAGATCCCGTCGGGATCGGAGACAGGAGACTTGAGGGAGATGGTGTTCGATGACGCCGCATTGCCTTCAACGACCACCGTGAGGCCGTCCGCCTCGAACTGGCCGTTGGCGGCCGGGGTGATGTTCGGGACGGCGGGGGTCTGGTCGATGTAGAAGTCGGTGGCCAACTCGGTGTTCAGCGGAATGCTCGACGGATAGGAGACAGGTGACGTGCTGTTGGCACCGGCAGAGTCGGTGGCCCACGCGCGCCAGTGGTACTTGGCGCCGGGCGTAAAGGCCCCGAAGGCGACCGTGACGGTAGTGCCGCTCGTGGCGGGGGCGCTGGCGACGGTTGCTGTCCCGGGCGGGTAACTGGAGAAGCCGGTCAGGACCTGGACCGCTTCGATGCTGAGCACGCAGTTCTCACCTTCGGCATCGGCGACGAACGCCCTAAACGTGACCGTCGTGGTCGCGTTGGGTCCGTCGTTTGCCCCGCCTCCGGTCGGGATTGACGTACCGCCGCCGTTCTCGAACTGGGCCAGGGTCGTGGGCGTGTTGGGGCGCGAGTTGTAGGTGAGGTTGATCGACTGGAGGTCGCGCTCGATGGTGTTGTCCGGATTGATTGGCCCGGATCGCGTGTCGTCGAGGTCGATGAGGATCGCCACGTAACGGACGAAGACGTTCGAGAGGCTGACGGACGTGCCAGTCATATCGATCGGGTCGATGATCTTGAGGGGTGTGCCGCCGTACGCGTTGGCGGCGCTGGTGGAACCGAAGATCTTGGCACGGCCGATGCCCTTGGAGGCGCCGGAGCCGGTGAAGGAGATGTTGAGAAGCTCCTTATCGGAGCCCAAGTCGATGCGTCGCGACCACTGGCTGCGCTGGGCGGGGCTGTAGATGGGCGACTGGAAGACGTCGGCCACCGGGCCGGAGTTATAGCCGCCCAATGAGTAAAGGTGGCCGCGGTGGCCGATGACGACGCCGGCGTAGTTGCTGGCTGGGAGCAGCGTCGTCTCGTTCCAATCTCCGAGGCGGCCGTTGGCGGCGAGCGGGGCGCGCAGGACGATGCCGATGTTGCTGGTCACGTTCGAGTAGCCCGTGGCGACGTAGATGAAGCCGTCCTGGGCGTGCATTTCGGCGAACTGCATCTCCAGCGGCAGGGAGGTGGTCTTGTTGAACGCACCCAGGGATCCATCGCCGTTGATGGCGGCGAATTCGACGACCGAGTTGAGTCCGCTGCTCGAGTTGTCGCTGCCCGCGGCGAGATAGAGGAAGCCGTTGTGTACGGCGGCCGACGAGTAGCCGTGCTGGGCGACCGGGAGGCTGGCGTCGGTCGTCCACGCACTCAACGTGCCGGTGGAAGGGTTGATCTGCGCCCGGAAGACCTTGGTGTTGTAGTCGCCGATGAAGGTGTTGTAGCCTCCGGCCGCGTAGAGCCACCCGTTCCATTCGACCAGGCCGTGGCTATAGAGGCCCTCGGGAAGGCTGGTGACGGCGGTCCAACTCGTTGAGAGGCCGTCGCCGATCGTCCCATTCGCGTTGATCGTGTTGACGTAGCAGGCCGTGTCGGCGTTCGCGCCACCCACCACGTAGACAAACTGGTTGAAGATCACCATCCGGTGGTAGTAGTTGCCGAACGGCATGGGTGACGTAGTGGACCACGCCCCGGTGAGCCGCCCGGCGCTGTCAACGGCCTGGTAGATGACATCCGGAATGCCGTAGTTTCCGCCAGAGACATAGATGAAATCGCCGCGGCCGGCGGCGGCGGCCTTGAATCGGCCCGTGGGCAGGCTCGTGTCGGTCGTCCATACTCCGATGGTGCCGTTCGGAGTGACGCGGAAGGTGTCGGTGTAGGACGCCGGGCTGCCGCCCTCGTTGCCGCACGTGATGTAGTACATGCCGTTGCGCTGGACGGCGCGCTTGCCGATGCCGTCGTAGTAGTAGGTGGCCTGGGTCCAGCCGACGAGGGTGCCGTCGGAGTTGATGGCGCTGAAGAACATGTTCGGGACGCCTACGGTTGCCACGTTGGTCGTGCGTCCCGTGCCGACGTAGAGGTTGTCATTGCAGACAAACGAGAACATGTCCTGCCGCGCTTCGGGCAGCGACTGTGGAGACGTCACGTACGAGACGTTGAACGTCACCGGGTCGATGGTGCCGATGCGGACCGTGGAGAGCGTGGAGGCGCCGTTCTGTCCGCCGACAACGTAGATCTTGTTGCGATAGACCTCGACGCCGGCGTGGCTCTGGCCGGTGCCGCCGTTGAAGGTGCCGCCGTTCTGCCAGACGCCCGGGTTGCCGCCCGAGTCAAGCTGCGACCAGAGGGTGTTGGTCCACTCGCTGCCGAGGCCGGTTTGGCCGCCTACGACGTAGAGGCGGTCGTCGTGGATGAAGGTGCCGTGTGCTTTGCGCCCGGTGAACAGGTTGACGGCGCTTATCCAGCCCCCCGGGGCGCCCGTCGTCGGGCTGAGCGTCGTGTAGTAGGTCGCGCCGTCCGCCGTTATGGGTCCCGTCTGTCCGCCGCATACGTAAAGGCGGCCGTTATAGACGGCGACACCGACGTAGGCGCGCGCGCTCGGAAGCGCGGTGCCGGTGGCCCACGGCGTATTGACAAAGCCCGTTGTCGGGTTGATCGACGTGTAGGAAACGTTGGCCGTGTAGAGGGTGTTGGCGGTATCGGTGTGGCCGCCCACCACGTAGATGTACCCGTTCCAGGCAATGGCGCCGTGGTTGATGCGGTTGACGGGGCTGTTGCCGCTGCCGACGGGGTTGGAGGGCCAGCCGGCCGCCTGCATGGCGGCGTATTGCACGCTCTTCTGCGGCACGCCGCCGAAGTCGCCGCCGGTCATGTAGAGCCGGTTGTTGAACCACGCGGAACCGCAGCCGCTGCGCCCCTCGGGCTCGCTCAGCTGGTCGGAGCGCCATGGCCCGAGCTCGCCGCTGGAGCCAAGCGGCGCCATCTCGGTGTGCTGGAAGCTGCCGCCGGACGCGACGAGATAGCCGTTGCAGACGCCCAGCGCGAAGCCCGAGCGCGCGACGTTCATGGAGCTGGTGAAATTCCAGCCGGCTAGTGTGCCGTCGCCGTTGATGCGGCTGTAGCCGACGCTGTTCTGGTCGAAGAAGCCGGTGCCGACACCGCCCACGAGATAGACGTAGCCGTTGTGCACGAGCGCCCGCGCATCCTTGGTGAACGAGGCGGGGCTTGTCGTAAACCACGACGGCCCCAGGGCGCCGCTCGGGCGGGTGTTGATCGCCAGGACCTCGCTGGTGAACGCGCCGCTGTCGAGGCCGGCGATGACGTAAATCGCCGCGGCATGGTAGGCCGTGGCGAACCGCGAGCGCTTCGACGGGAGCAACGTGGTTGCACTCCAGGCGCCGAGCGAGCCGTCCGAGTTGATCGGCGCCATCTGCACGTCCTGGACCTGGTCGGGGTCGTTGTTCACCTCGCCGCCGAAGATGTACATGAACCCGTTCAGCGCGGCGGCGCCGAAGTAGGCGCGGCCCGTCGTGAAGGAGGTGACGTTCGTGGTGAAGGTCGAGATCGTGCCCGTCGTCGTGTTGATCGTTGAGTACTGGATGTCGTTGTAGAACGTCGTGCCGTCGGTGCCGCCGAGGACGTAGATCTTGCCGCCGTAGGCGAGCGAGGCATGGCCGTGGCGCGGGTTGAGGAACGTGTTGACCGCGTCGACGGTCCACGCCCCCATGTTGCCGCCGCCGAGCTTCGAGCGCCGGATTTCGCCGGCGGTGGCGTAATTGACGTTGCCGTCGTTGTTGCCTCCGTCGAGGAACTCGGCGGTGCTGCTGATGGTGATCGGCGGGTCGACGGTGACGGGGTAGGTCATCGACTCGAGGCCCGAGACGCTGACGCCGACGAGGCCGGAGGCGAGCGAGTAGCGGCCGGCGGATCCGCGGCCGGCCGAGTCGTAGGCATAGGGTCGGGGCATGCGGTAGCGAAGGCGGTCCCTTTCGAGATTCGCACGACCGCGCTCGATCAGCTCGGCGCTGCGGTGATCGCAGACCTGGACGCCGGCGTAGGGATCGTTCGACGCGTCGAAGATGCCCACCGAGCCGTCGTCGAGCAGGCGGGCTTCCATCGTCGTCGGAAGGTTGAGCTGCCACGCGAAGTTGCTGGAAGCCGGCGGCGCGTAGAGGATGACGTCCTCCTTGACGCCGGTCGGCGACGGCGTGTAGACGATCGACGAATCAAAGCCATCGTAGATGACGCGTCCATCGACCGCGCGCGGCGCCCCATAGGCGCCGAAGAGCGGCAGGAGGTTCACATCGCCGACCGAGACGGCCGGGATCGACTCGTTGAAGCGGATCGTCGTGTTGCGTCCGGGGGCGGAGTAGTTGAGCTCGGAACCGACGTCGCGGATTTCACTCGGAGCCACGTAGGTCGGAAGGTTGAGGGCGGCGATGGCCCGCTCCGCCGGCATGCGTTCAGGCAGTGCGGTGAGCTTCGCGATCGGGGTCGCGGGAGGCGCGGCGCGTTTCACGTTCCACAACAGGCCCGCAGCAGCAATGACGACCGCCAGGGAGAGCAGAGCGTGACGCATCATGAGAGCCTCCAGAGTGATTTGGCAGGCGCGGATTCTACCCGGAGAAGGGTGAAGATGCACAGTCTCGCTTTGCGAAGTGCGAACGCAAAGTGCATTGGAGGTGAGACCGTCAGGATGACGCGCGTGTTACTTCCAATCTCGTGCCGTGTCAATTTGTCTAGACAGCCCGGAAACGCGGCCCCTATCATCCCGCGACTTGGTTTGCCGTTTTCCCGGTTCTCGTTGAGGTTGGACATGAAGCAGGCGCTTGTCCTCGTCCTCGTGTTCGGAATGGCCGCCACGGCGGCTGCCCAGGACTTCCAGGTCGGGGCCCGTTCGAAAGGCATGGGCGGTTCGTACACGGCGTTCGAAGATGATCCAACCTCGATCTGGCTGAACCCGGCCGGCATCGCCACGCAGCCGGACCAGCTCTCGATCCAGTACCAGTCGTACACGCAGTATGAACCGGGCGACGCGGTCTTCACGATTGCGGCCGAGCGCGGCATCGCCGAGGTCGGATACATTGATCCGCCGCTGCTGCCGTCGTTCCTGGGGCTGGTCTTCCAACTCGGCAACGACAAGGCGATCGGAATCGCCTACGCGCGGCCGTTCCACATGAAGCTGACGTACGACTTCAGCGGCTCGGCGAGCGACGTTGAAGGACTGGAGGAGCAGCAGTTCTCGCGGTTCCGCATCGCCTACGGCCAGGCGTTCCGCCTGAAGGAGGCGGGCACGGCTGGATTCCTGCCGACGATCGCGGCCGGCGTCGGACTCGATCTCGGCTACACCAAGTACGAGGAAACGTCGCCGCCGGCCGGCGGCGTCAGCACGAAGGACACAGCGAGCGGGCTCGGATTCGGAATCGGGATCCTCGTGACGGTCTACGACAATACGGAGAATCTGAAGATCAACTTCGGGGCGGCGTACCAGTCGAAGGTGGACTTCCAGTTCCAGGTGGCCGACCAGCTCTTCCCGGTGTGGGACTGGCCCGACATGGTCAACATGGGCATCACCATCTACGCGCTGACGGGCCAGACCCTGCGAGTGACGGTCGACATGCAGCTGATCCAGTGGTCGGGCGCGATCTCGTCGGCGAGCAACGTGGGCCGCGACGACTTCCGCAACAGCACCAACCTGTCGTTCGGCTTTGAGTACAAGCTGGCGCTGCAGGAGAAGCTCTGGCTGCTGCCGCGCGCCGGCTTCCGGCGCCTCGAGGCGCCGTGGTCCGACAAGGACGCGCTGCCGGCGGCCGGATTCGCCAACCTGCTCATCGACACCGGCAACTCGGAGTTCAACGTCTTCACGATCGGCGCCGGCGTGCGGTTCCAGACGGCCGACGGAAAGGGCCGCGGCGTGGACGTCGGCGTGGACTTCGGGGCCGACACGTACAACATCGCGTTCGGCTACGTTCATGAGTTCTAAGCGATCTCGGTGAACTCCTTTCGGAGTTCGTGAGATCGCTTACCCTGAGGGAGGCGACACCGCGAGGAGAGCGGTGTCGCCGAGTCGAAGGGTTGCCTCGCCGGCGGCGGCAGACCGAGCGGATCGAGAGGTCTCTCGGGCTGCTCTCCGTGTGATAGGATTCTGCCCATGAGAATCCTGCTTCCGCTGCTCGTCGCCCTCCTCGTCCAGGAAATCCCGGAGAAGCGCATCCAGAAGTCCGAGGCGGCCCCCTACCGGGCCGCGCTCCAGAAGTTCATCGACGCCAAGAACGCCCTCGACAAGGGCGACATCACCACGGCCTACGACAAGTCGACCGAGATCTTCGAAGACACGTCGCATATCAAGACCGACAACCGCGAGTGCATGCTCAAGCTGCAGAACTCCGACAGCACCTGGAACCTGCCCGCGGAGTTCTTCCCCGTCAAGGTCCGCTGCAGCGCGATGGTTTCGCAGGCGAAGAAGCAGATCGCCGTCGGCAAGAAGGACGACGCGCGCGGCAAGCTCCAGGCGGCGGAGAAGGACATCGCCGAGTCGATCGCGCGCAATGTCCCCGGCTCGGCCGACCTCCTGAAGGAGATCAAGAAGATCCTCATCGAGATCGCCGACAACGAGGAGGATCCCGCCGTCATCAGGCACCGCGCCTACGATGCGAAGGTGAAGGAGGCGCTGAAGGCCAAGGACGACGGAAAGCTCGAGCTGGCGAAGCAGCTCTTCGAAGAGGCGATCAAGATCGACGACATGCTCAGCGACGCCAAGGACGGCCTCACCCGGGTCGAGGCGCTCATCAAGGAGGAGGCGGCCTTCACGAAGTACAAGACGGCGATCGTCGGCCCGGAGGCGACGATGGACGATCTCAAGCGCAAGGCCGATGCCTGCGACGCGTTCCTGAAGGAGTTCGCGAGCGGATCGCATGCCACCGAAGTGAGCGCGACCCGCGAGACCATCAGCAACAAGATGATGGCCAAGGAGAGCGACGCCAAGCGCAAGCGCGAGCTCGCCTTCGAGAACGAGTGGACCCAGCTTCGCTCGAAGGGAAAGTACAAGGACGCGATTGCCTTCCTGAAGAAGCCCGATCCCCCGTTCGGCCCCGACCGCCTGAAGGAAATGGAGACGGAGACGATCCAGGCCTCCGACGCCGCCCGCGACAGCGCCGTCGACCGCCTCATGACGAAGCTCGGCGGCGTCGACTCGTTCGACGTGATCGTGAAGAAATCCCTGGAGGCGATTGAACGCGATTTCACGCCGCCCGATGACGCTGACTTGATCCATTCCCATGCCGCTTTCGCGTGGTTCAATGGGTTCAAAGGCGTCGCCGCGGAGCTCCGCGCGATGGGGTCGGACGCCGACCCCGTCAAGGTGGCGGACGCGGTGAAGCAGCTATGGGGCGAGGCGCAGGTCCTCGTCGACAAGGGCGAGAACCTGTTCTTCAAGACGCTCGAGTCGCTGGTACGGGATGTCAGCGACCGCAGGCTGCGGACGCTCGTCAAGAACGCGCGGACCGCGTCGACCGAGGAGCTCAAGAAGATCAGGGCGGAGGCCAACGCGGTCGTGGCCAAACTCGACGAGCTCGACGGCAAGCTGCCGCAGGGTGAGGCGGGGAAGGCATGGCGCGACGCCAACAGCTTCTGGGGCCGCGATGTGACGGACCTGAAGGCCTACCTGAACGACTTTCCGGTCACGTCGAAGGACCTCGATGACGCGGCGAAGGCCCTGACCGATTGGGAGGCGCCCGACGGCGTCTACGGCAAGGCTCCGCAGGCCGCCCTGGAACGGATCGAGCGCGATCTCCAGAACGTGGACCGCAACGTTCGGAATCTCTCGCGGGACGAGCGGCGGCGGCTCTTCACCCTGCTGGTGGTGGCGCGCGCCATGCGGCTTTTCCTGGACGGGAAGAAGGTCGACGACGTCGTGATGCAGATCGGCGACCTGGCCGATGAGCTCAAGAAGATCGGCGGCCCGCTGGCGGACGAAGTGTCCAAGTACGGCCCGAAGGTCGAGAAAGTCTTCGCGGCAATGAAGTAACTACTAATGATCAGAAAGTAGCTAGTGGAGAGCATCTAGACCAGTAGCAGAGGAATGCGGCCCCGAGGACGGGGCCGCTCATTTTTGCGGTAGAGAGCAGCGTCCAAAAAAAAAGAGCGGCCGTAAGGCCGCGTACCTCCACTACTAGCTACTACCCCCTAGCTACCAGCTACTCTCCCTTGAGCGTGATCGAATCAGGCTTGCCGAGGTGGCCGCTGAGGTAGTAGCGCTTCTTGTGGAGCATCTGCTCCGCCTTGATCTTGACCGTCACCGGGCCGAAGCCGTCGCCGCGGAGCTCAATCTCGTAGTCTCGGATCTCGAGGTCGACGAGCGGGAAGGGCGTCGTCAGATCGGTGTCGGGGAATTTCACATCGGTAGTCTTGTCAACCGGCTTGCCGTCCTTGATGAGCTCGATGTTGCCCGCGCGAAGTGACTGGATCCGCGCCCAGGGCGCGACGTGGACGACGACGGTTGCCCAGCCCCGGTAGGTGAACATGCGGCCGGCCTCGGCGCCGAGCGCATTGAACTTCTCGGGGAACTCACGGAAGAGCTCGCTCTGCGTCTGTTCCTGGATGCGGCCGACCGCCTTCACCATGTCGGCGGTCCAGTCGATGACCTTCTTCTCCTCGTCGCGGTTCTTCGGGTCGAGCCAGAGTGCATGGTCGGAGCGGAGACGGCCGAGCGTCGCATCCGCGGCCGCGTATTCCTCGGTGAAGAACTTGAGGACATTGCCCATCTGCTCGGCGGTCTTCTCCTTGCAGGCGAGCAGCTTCTTCATCGGTTCGTCGAGCGCTTCCGTCTGGAACGGCGGCTTGTAGGTCAGGTACTTCATCTTGTCGGCGACCGGGTTCCAGCTGTTCTGGAACTCAGGGACCTCGTTGCCGACGACGACGATCTTGTCGATCCCGGCCTTCTTGTTGGCGGCAATGACGGCGAAGACGACCGCGGCGGCAATCGCGAGGAGCACGGCCACCGACGCGCCGACGGCGAGCTTGTTCCGCTTGAGCCCCTTGACGATCTTGTAGTGGATGCTCGGTGGCTTCGCGAGCAGCGACTCGTCGCTCAGGTAGCGGCGGAGATCCTCGGCCAGTTCGCCGGCCGTCTGGTAGCGCCGGTCCTGCTCCTTTTCCATCGCCTTGAGGATGATGGTCTGGATTTCGGGCGGGCAGTCGGCCTTGATCTTCTGGGGAGGCACCGGCTCCTGGTTCACGACCTTCATCACGGTGTCCATGGGCGTCTCGCCCTTGAACGGGACTTGCTTGGTGATGAGCGTGTAGAGCGTGGCGCCGAGGGAGTAGACGTCGCTGCGCGCATCGATCTTGGAGATGTGGCCCTGCGCCTGCTCCGGCGGCATGTAGGCCGGCGTGCCCATGATCGTGCCGGTGACCGAGAGCGTGTTGCCCTTGCCGCCGGAGACCTGCTTGGCCAGGCCGAAGTCGAGGACGTACGGCCAGCCCTGCTTGGTGACCATGATGTTCTGCGGCTTGAGATCGCGATGGATGATGCCGGCGCGGTGAGCGGCCTCGATCGCGAGCGAGACGTTGCGCATCATCTCGATCATGTCGCGCATGGGGACGTTGGCCTGGTCCATGCCCGTGCCGTCGATGAACTCCATCGCGATGAAGTGCTGGCCCTTCGCGGCGCCGATCTCGAAGATCGACGCGATGTTCGGATGGCGGACGCTCGCGGCGACCTTTGCCTCGCGGTTGAACCGCTCGACCTCTTCGTCGGCGCCGCCGGTGAGGAACTTGATGGCGATGTAGCGGGAGAGCTTGCGGTCCCAGGCCTTCCAGACCACGCCCATGCCGCCCTTGCCGATCTGCTTGATGAGGATGTACTGCTCGACGAGCTTGGCGGGGTCCTTCGCGCACTCGCGGACGTCGTCGGGAATGCCGTCGCGACGCACGGTTTCGGCGCCCGGCGCGGAGGGCGGCGGCTTGGCGGTGGGAGGCTTGGAAGTCGCCGGCGTCGACGCTTTGATCACATCGGAGGGCGCCATGAGCGTCTGGTCGTCGCTGCCGGGCGGTGGCTGGGTGACGCTCGTCCTGTGGTGGGCAGCCGCCGCGGGAGCGAGGGTCGGCTCGTACCCGGGGTCAGCGGCGGGAGCCTGGACCTTCTGAGCCGGCGCCAGCGTCGGTTCGTACCCATCGTCAGGCGGCGGGGGAGCGGGCTTTGGCTTGGGCGGATCGACCATCGTCCGCATCTCGCAGAAATGCTGATACTCGTTGCCTTCGTCGTCCGCCTTGATGTAGGCAACGCCGCAGGTGATGCAGGTGACGGTCGTGATGCCGCTCTTGCCGCCAGTGTCGGCCATAAGCCTTTCAAGTATACAAGAAGAGCCGGACCGGGTTACGCCAGACGATTGAGGACGAGGTCGACGAACTCGGAAGGCGGGGCGAACTCGATGGACTTCGCCGTGACTCGCGCGGGCAGATGCGTGAAGCCGCTCGGGCGCCACCAGTAGAGGTTGGGCGTCACGGAGCCGGGGCCCTCCTGGAACATACCGAACGCCGCGGGCAGCATCGCCTGGATGGCGGCTACGGCACGGCGGTCCTCGATCGCGTGATAGAGCACGGCGTGACGGTGCGGGATCGCCACCGCGGCGCCGAACGGTGTCGCCTTCACGATGCCCTCGAGCAGGAGCGCGCGGGAAGCGACGAAGAAGCTGCTGCCGAGCATCGCATGGATCGTCGCGCCGCCGACGTCGGTCGCCTGCGGCGTGATCGGACCTTCGGCACGCACGTTGTCGAGGCCGACAGAAAAGAGGTCGTCCGTCGGACGTCCCCACGCCTTGATGTGGTCAGCCGGCACGAGCGCGATGGCCGTCGGCAGGTCGTAGACAAGGGCCGCGACCAATCCTGGCGCGAGCATGCGGCTGACCGCGCCCGGGGGAGTCGGGAAGTCGGACGGGTAGAGCCGGACTTTCAGTAGCGGCCGCGCCCGCTCGAATTCGCGCCCCAGGTCGTCGAGGCCGTCGGCCTCCGAGCGGCTCCGCTCAATGCGGTCGAAGTGGTCGGTGACGAGCGCCGGCCATTTCTCGCGCGGGGCCTGGTTGCAGATCTGCGCGAGATTGATGACGCCGTATTCCTGCGGCTCCCCGCCGGTTCGCCGGACGACGCCATCGCCCATCTCGTACGGAATCGCGCGGCGCGTCAGTTCGACGTCGAGCGCCTCGAGAAACGCACGGAAGGCGCCGGGCTGGAAAAAGCGCGCCCATGCGGGGACGTCGTCACGCGAGCCGAAGAACTGCCGGAGCGATTTCACGACTCGATTGTAGTGGCGGAACGGTTCGCGACGCCGCGCATCTTCTTGTTGTCCCCGATGCCGAGGGCGTTCATGATCACCTCACGCGCCGCGCGCGAGTGCAGGGGAGTTCGCACTGAACACGCCATCCGGGGAACGTCGAACCGCCGCCGCGCTTCTCCTTGTCCTGGGCCTGGCCATGGCCTGGAAGCTCGACGGCCGCGAGTTGAGCGACGTCGACGAAGGACGCACCGGCGTGATCGTCCGCGACATGGTCGACCGCGGAGAGTGGCTTCTGCCCCGCACGACCGACGGCCACCTGTGCGAGAAGCCGCTCGTGCACTACTGGCTCAGCGCGCTGACCGTGAAGCTGATCGGGCGGCACGACTGGGCGCTGCGCTCGATCTCGGTCGTGATGGCGCTCGCCACGCTGGCCGTGGTCTGGATGCTGGCGCGGCTCTATGGAACGCCGCGCGCGTCGATGATTGCCGTTCTCGCGCTCGCGTCGAACCAGGTGTTCCTGGCGTTGACGCGGACGGCGATGGTCGACATGACGCTGACGTTCTTTGTGACCGCGGGCCTCGCGTCGTACTTCGCCGCGAGGCACGGACATCTGCGTCCATGGACCGGGGCGGTCCTTGCGGGTGTCGCGTTCGCCCTCGCGGCGCTGACGAAGGGGCCGTTGGGGATCATCCTGCCCGGCGTCGTAATCGGCGGCGACTGGCTGATATCGACGCGCGGCCGGTTCTGGGCGAGCGTGGAGTGGACGCCCGTGGCCGCGGCAGCCGCCATCGCGCTGCTCCTGCCGCTGGCCTGGTACCTGCCGGCGTATCTCAAGGGCGGCCGGGAATTCCTCGAGACCTCGGTGTTGAGCGAGAACTTCCGGATGCCGATCGGTGATCCGCAGGGCATCGGCGTCGGCCACAAGAAGCCGCTGATGTACTACCCGGTCCGGCAGCTCATGATGCTCCTGCCGATGGCGATCCTGGTGCCGGAGCTGCTCGCATGGCTTTTCCGCCGGGATGCGGGCCCCGCGCGGGCGCAGATGCTGGCGTGGGCCGGCTTCGGGTTGGCGCTCTTCCTGGCCGCGTCGAACCAGCGCAGCTACTACCTCCTCCCGCTCCAGCCGGCGTTTGCCGTGATGCTGGGCGTCGCCTTCGACCGGCGTGCGGGCGAGCCGGGGCTTGGCCCGACGCGATGGGGGGCGCTGGCCGTCGGCATCGCGTGGAGCCTGGCGGGCCTGGCGCTCTTCGTGATCGGTCTCCACCCGGCGGTCGCGTCGTCGCTGGGCGGGTCGGCGATGAAGGAGGCGATGTCGCGAAGCCCGGAGATCGCCGTGTTGGGAATGCTGGCGCTCGTCGCGGGCATTATCGCCGTCATCGCGGCGCGGCGGAGTGCGCGGGAGGTCGCCGTGGCGGTCACGGCGTGCGCGTTCGTCGCGATCGGTCTGCGCGTCCTTGTCGTGGAGACGGCCGATGGCGACGTCGACCGCACGCGGACATTCGTCGCGGAGGCGCGGGCGAAGATGCCGGTCGGAGAACACCCGGTTCTCGTTCCGCCGATCCCGGGCTACGGCCTCGAGTGGTACTGGCCGGAGCCGCTCGTGCGCTGCGCGGAGCGGCCGGTGCCGCGCCAGAAGTGGCTGATCATCAAGGTCGATCGCCTCAAGGAGCTGCCCGGGGCGTACGCGAAAGTCGCCGACTGGTATTTCCACCATGACACGATCGAGAGCGCAGCGCTGATGAGGCGGATCGAGCCATGACCCATGCCCGGCAGGTCGCCATCGCGCTCGCGCTGATCACCGCCCTGAAGATGGTCCTCGCTTCCCAGATCGAGCTCACGTCGCTCGAGGCCTACTACTGGCTCTACGGCCGCCATCCGGCGCTCGGCTATTTCGACCATCCCGCGCTGGTCGGCTGGATGACGTGGCTTTCGACGGCGCTCTTCGGGTCGACGACGCTGGGCGTCCGGCTGTTGCCGATCGCCGGCGGGACGCTCGGCGCGTGGCTCACGTTCCTCGCGGCGCGAAAGCTCTACGATGAGAACACAGGCCGGCTGGCGGCGCTGCTCGTGGCGCTTGTGCCGATGACGTTCATGAACTCGACCCAGGCGACGCCCGATGCGCCGCTGATCCTCTTCTGGAGCGCGACGCTGTGGGCGCTGGCACATGCCCTGAGCGGCGGGACGCGCTGGTGGTATGCCGCGGGCGCGTTCCTGGGCGCCGCGATGCTCTCGAAGTACAACGGCGTCTTCCTGGCGGTCGGAACGGCTGGGTTTGCCGCGTTCTCGCCGGAGCATCGCGGATGGCTCAAGAGGAAGGAGCCGTACCTGGCGGTGCTGGTCGCGCTCGCTCTCTTTTCGCCGACGCTCTTGTGGAACGCGCAGAACGGCTGGCGGTCGTTCGCCTACCAGGGGGTGGACCGGTTCGCGGAGCACGCCTTCAAGGCGAAGTACCTGGTCGAGTTTCCGGGCACTCAGCTCGCGCTCGTGACGCCGATTGTCTGCTTGTGGGCGTGGGGAGCCGGGCTGCGGACGCTGGTGCGATGGCGTGCGTCGTTGTGGCAGGACCGGCTGGGCGCGTCGCTGGCCCTGCCGCTCCTGCTGTTCATCGTCGCGCTGGTGTCGATCCGCTCCGTGCGCGGCCACTGGACGGCGCCCGCCTACACCGCGGCGTTCGTCCTGGCGGCAGCAGTCGTCGTGCGCGGCGGCGTGTGGGGACGCCGTCTGCACGCGGTGACGCTCGCGTTGTGCGCGCTGGCGTGGCTCGCGGCGCCGGTCGTTTTCGCGTTGACGCCGGCGGAGCAACGCGCGCCGTGGGCCGCACTCGCGGCGGAGGTGCGCGCACGCCGGCCCGACTTCGTCGTTGCTCGCGACTATCACGACGCGGCGCAGATGGGATGGCACCTCCGCCCGGTCGAGTCGGTCGATTTCTCCGCCATCGGCCGCGGAGGCAAGGCCTTTCCTGACTGGTGGCAGCCGGCGGTCCACGTCGGGCAGCGGGCCGTGGTGGTCTTTCCGGCCAAGGACTACCCGAACGAGATGGAGGCGCTGCGGCGCGACTTCGAGCGGGTGGGCGAGCCCGAGACGGTCGCCATCACGAGGTTCGGCGGTCGCCAGGAGACGTTCGTGCTGGTGGTTGCCGAGGGCTATCGCCGTCGACCTTGAGCGCGCCTCCCGTGGATGATAGGCTCTGCGACCTTTTGAGGGCTTGTGGCGAAACCAAAGAGCATCGGCTTTCGTCTGCGGGGCGTGGCGGGCATCGTGGCGCTGCTGCCCATGGTGGGCGTGATCATCTTCAGCCAGCGGTGGGCGCCCATCGACAAGGGGACGTGGGGCGGGCTCGGCCTCGACGTGGCCGGCTGGTTTCTCTTTGTCGCGGGTTGCTTTCTCCGGATTTCGGCGATCGTCTTTGTCGGCGGCCGGAAGGGGAAAGGTGTCGTCACGAATGGCCCGTACTCGATGTGCCGCAACCCGCTTTATCTTGGCTCGCTCCTGATCGCGCTGTCCGGGGCGCTGATGCTGCACTGCCTGAGCGCCGTCGGCGGCATCCTCGTGGCATCGGTTTTCTACCTCGCCATCGTGATCCCGTCCGAGGAGCGGCAGCTGCATGAGGCGTTCAAGGAGGAGTGGGAGGCGTTCGTCTCGAGCACACCGCGGATCATCCCGCGATTTCGATGGACCGCCGGCGAGCAGTGGCAGGAGGTCGACTTGCGCGCGCTGCGCAACGAATCGCTGCGTGTGATCGGGATGGGGATGCTGCCGCTCTTTGTCACCGTCACGTGGTACTTGCGCAGCCCCTTGTGCCAGTCGTGGTGGCCTGGCTTGAAGTTCATCCTGCCGTAACACACACGTCGTACGGCCGCCCCTCGACCCGCCCCAACGTCATCTCGCGTCTCGGGAGATTCACGCGCGGCGCTTCGCACAGCGGCGCGATGGGCCGGTTCGCGCGCGCAAGGATCGCCTCGAACTCCTGGGCATACTCGCGTCCCTCGGCCTCGGCGTGCGCCGTGTAGCAGGCGTACTCCTGCTTCGACGCCAGCGAGACGATCTCGGCGGCGTAGTGCTCGCGAGCGACGCGGCCGAGCATCTCGTCGATGGTTGGAAGCGTCACCGGCAGCTGCGGAACGGAGTAGTCGACGCCTTCAAAGGTCGCCAGGAACGGCGTCATGCCTCGCGCGTCGCTGGCGTAGTCGAGCCCCTTTTCCGACTCGAGAATCTCGCGCGTCACGAGCCACGCCGGCGCGGCGAAGGAGCGCGCCTCGACGCCTAGCACGGTGCGATAAGCGTTGCGCATCTGCTGGAATTCGTCGGTTGCGCGTCCTGGCTTGAACGTCGGGAGCCGATCCTGCCACCGGCGATGATCCCACCCGTGCATGCCGATCTCGTGGCCCTCGTCGCTGATCCGCCGGACGATATCGGGCAGCCCCGCGCCGATCAGCGGGCTCGGCAGAAGCGTCCCGTAAAACGCCGTCGCGAAGCCGTACGTGCCGACCGCATTCGAGCGGAGCATTTTCCACGCGAAGGAGGGGTTGAGCATCTTGAGCATGGCGAGTCCCGACGCGTCGGGTCCGAAGGCGACGAAGAACGTCGCCCGCGCCTTTACGCGTTTGAGGATGTCGAGCACGCCGGGAACGCCGTCGCGGAGGCCCCGGTAGGTGCAGACGTCGACTCTAAGATAAAGCGGCGTCACTTCTTTTTCTTGGGCTGCATCGCCGCCGAGGTCAGCGCGGGTTTCGACGACGACTCCTGGCGGAACCAGTCGATCGTCGCGCGCAGGCCCTGTTCGAGCGTCGTCTTCGGCGGCGTCTTCAGGATCGTGCGTAGCTTCGTGATGTCGGGCACGCGGCGCGGGATGTCCTCGTAGCTCGGCCCGTAGATCTTCTCCTGCTTGACGAACGTCAGGAACTTCTTCGGGTCGCGCCCGACGATCCTGTTCATCGTCGCGGCGAGCTCGAGGATCGACGTCTCGCGGTCGTCGCCGACGTTGAAGGCCTGGCCGACGGCCGCGTCCTCGAGGCCGGCCGCCATCGTTCCTCGCACCGCGTCGTCGATGTACGTGAAGCAGCGCGTCTGTCTGCCTTCGCCGATCACCGTCAGCGGCTCGTTGCGGAGGATCTGCCCCATGAAGATCGTGATGACGCGCCCGACATCGATCTTGTCGAGCCGCGGGCCGTAGACGTTGAAGTACCGGACCACCGAGACATCGAGCCCCATGCCGCGGAACGCCCAGCAGTAGTGCTCCGCGGCGGCCTTCGACGTCGAGTAGCACCAGCGATCGGTCGTCGTCGCGCCGAGGACGCGGTCGTCGTCCTCCTTCCACGGGACCTTCGGGTTGCGGCCGTAGACCTCGCTCGTCGACGCGAAGACGAGCCGCTTCGAGTGGCGGTGCGCGAGCCGCAGCACGTTGAGCGTGCCGAGGATGTTGACGTTAAGGACATTGAACGGGTCGTCGACGTAGTGCTCCACGCCCACCACGGCCGCGTGGTGATAGACGAGGTCGCAGCGGATGACGAACGCTTCCAGCGAGTCGGCGTCCATGACCGACGATTTGACGTAGTGGAACTTCTGGTTGGGCAGGAGGTGGCGGACCTTGAGGTTCATCCCGGTGTCGAGCGACCATACTTCGTCGCCGCGGTCGAGGTGCGACTCCGCGAGATGCGATCCGATGAAGCCGCCGCCGCCGGTGATGAGGACTTTCATGGAGCCTCTCCGAGTTTCGTCCCTTTGCGCAGCGCCGGCCGGTCGGCCGACTCCGCGAGATTCCACTTCTCGATGCGATAGGCGCCGTCGCCGGTCGCGACGAGATTGTCGTCGATGAGCGTGCCGGGCGTGCCTGTTCCCGGGGCGGGCGAACCGGCCCAGATCATGAGTTTGTTCCCGCCGAGCGTCGTGAACGCGCCGGGAAACGGGTCGGTCACGGCGCGGACGAGGCCGTCGATCTTCTTCGTCGCCAGGTTCCACAGGATCCGGCCATCGTCCGGGGTGCGCCGTCCGCGATAGGTCGCCTTCGATGAATCCTGCGGAATTCGCGGCGCGGTGCCGTTCTGGATCTTCGGCCAGATGTCGCGCAGCAGGATCTTCGCCTCCACGACCGCGCGGTCGAACAGGTCCTTCGCCGTCTCCTTCGGGCCGATCTTCCATCCGCGCTGCCCGACGATGTCGCCTTCATCGGGCCCCTTGACCATGTGATGCAGCGTGACGCCGCACTGCTCCTCGCATTCGACGAGCGCCCAGTTGATCGGGGCGCGGCCACGGAGGCGGGGAAGCAGCGAGCCATGCATGTTGAGCGCGCCCTTGGGGGCGAGCTTCAGGATCTTCGTCGGGATCATGTGGCGATAGTAGGACGAGAGGATCAGGTCGGGCTTGAGCTCCTGCACGACGGCGTAGAGGGCGTCCTTATCGAGATCGTCGGAGAAGCGGACCGGCACGTTCGCCTTCGCCGCGACTTCCGCGAGCGACCGGTACCACTGCTTCTCCTTCGGATCGTCGCGATGCGTGATGACCGAGGCGACCGTCTCCTTCTGCGCGAGGAGAAACTCGAGGCCGGTGCATCCCATTTCGCCGTAGCCGAGAAGAACCACCTTCATCGACCGTGCACCTTCCTCACCACGTAGCGAGGCCGCATGCGGACCTCGCCGTAGATCCGCCCGACGTACTCGCCGATGATCCCCAGCCCGATAAAGAGGCCGCCGACCATCAGGAAGAGGATCGCGAAAAGCGTGAAGACGCCGAACTGCGCCCAGTCGTTGCCCCCCGGCAGCAGCCGCTTTACGAAGATGAAGATCGCCAGGCCGAACGCCGCCAGCGCGACGAGGGTGCCGAACCAGCTGAGGAACCGCAGCGGCAGGAACGAGAACCCGGTCATCAGGTCCAGCTGGAGCTTGATGAGCTGCCAGAGGCCGTACTTCGACGTGCCCTGCGCGCGCTCGGCGTGCTCGACTTCGACTTCCGTCGTCCGCTTCGCGTAGAGCATCGCGAGGACCGGGATGAAGCTCGAAAGCTCCTTGCACTGGCAGATCTGGTCGACGACGTTGCGCGAGTAGGCGCGGAGCATGCAGCCGTAGTCGGTCATGCCCTTGGCGGCCTTGTTGCCGCTGCGCGTCATGCGGTTGACGAGCTTCGAGGCAACGCGCCGGAAGAGCGGGTCGTGCCGGTTTTTCCGTACGGAGCCGACGACGTCGTAGCCTTCCTCCATTTTCGCGATGAGCTTCGGGATCTCCTCGGGCGGATTCTGGAGGTCGGCGTCGAGCGTCACGACGAAGTCGCCGCGCGTCTGCGCCAGCCCCGCGAAGACCGCCGCGTGCTGCCCGTAGTTGCGGTTGAACTCGACGACCCTGACGCGCGCGTCGGCCTGGGCGTACGACGTGAGCAACTCAAGCGATTTGTCGGCGCTCCCGTCATCGACGTAGACGAGCTCCCACGGCTTGCCGATCGAGTCGAGCGCCTTTGCCATCCGGGCATTGAGTGCCGGGAGGTTGAGCTCCTCGTTGTAGACGGGAATCACCGCGGAGATCCGCGTCGCGTCATCGGTCATTCACTCACCCTGACCAGCAGCTTGAGCCGCCCGCGCTCGTCGGCGACCGAGTCGACGGTCGTGACGCGAAGGCCGCGTGCTGTGAATTGGTCGCATTGAGATTCGGTGGCCAGGTACCAGCCGGGCCCGTCTCCCTTCGCGATCGTGCGGTCGAGGTAGAAATGGTAGGAGCCTCCAAGGTCCGCGTCGAGAGGCTGGCGCAGTGCCTCGGTGGCGGGCACGGCGTCCGCGACGCGGCGGCAGAAGGGCATGGCGTTGCGCCCGACGACGTCGGTGCGCGGCTGGACGAGCGCGAGAAAGGCGGCGAGCCACAGGACGGTCACGCCGGCGAGCGTCCAGGCGCCGGGACGCGCACCGCCCAGCGCGGCGACGCCGACCAGGACCAGGCCGAGCGCGGCGCCCACCACGCCGAAAGCGGGGAACAGCGACAGGGCGGGCGTCAATTCCCGATGCCACTGGATGGGGGCGAATCCGACGATCAATGCGGCGACCGCCGCCAGTCCTCCGAGGCCCAGCAGGATCGCGCGCAGGCGCGCCGGGACGTCCGTCCAGAGCGCGGCGAGCGTGGCGCCCGCGGCGACGGCGAATCCCGGACAGAGGTAGACGATGTAGTTCGGCCGCTTCGACGCGGAGAACGTGAGGAAGGCGAACACCAGTCCGAACCACGCGAGACCGAGCGCAAGACCCCGGGTCCTCCGGACCATCCATGCGAACGGGAGGAAGAGAAGCCAGGGCGCCAGCCGTCCCGGCGCGGCGCCGAAGTAGAAATGGAACGGCCGGCCGTGGCCGCTGCTCTGCGCCGTCGTGAAGGCGCTGACGTTCTCGCCGATGAGGTTGAGCTTGAGGAACTCCCACCCCGCGGCGCGGTAGACCAGCACGTACCAGGGCGAGAGGAAGGCGAGCATCGCCGGCACCCCGAACCACGGCTTGAGGTCGAGGAGCACGCGCCACTGGCGGTGCACGATCATCCAGGCCAGCACGCCCATCCCGCAGATCGCGGGGGCCACCAGGGTCTTCGACAGGATGCCCATCCCCATCCAGAGGTAGAACAGGACGAGCTGGCGGGGCCGCTTGTCGCCGCCGGCGACGACGAGGAAGCGATCGAAGGCGAGGACCGCGAAGAGCGTGACGAGGACGTCGGCGCGGCACCTCACCTGCTGGCTGTAGAAGCCGACCGTCGTTGCGATGACGACGCCGGCGAACAGTCCTGCTTCATCGCCGGCGAGGCGGCGCGCCAGGACGGCGACGGCCGCGATCAGTCCAAGGCCCGCGAGCGCCAGGGGCAGCCGCATCGCGAATTCGGTCCAGCCGAGGAGCAGGCCGGAGGGCGTCATCAGCCAGTAGCCGAGCGGCGGGTAGCTTCCGAACGGCTCGCCGCCGATGCGAGGCACGAGCCAGTCGCCGGTCGTGCCCATCTCGCGCGCCACCTCGGCGATGCGGCCTTCATCGATGTTCCAGAGCGGAACGCCTCCGAGGAACGGGAGCACAAGAAGCGCGTCCACGGCCAGCAGTTGGAGGAGTCGGCGGGAGAACAGGTCCATCGGCGGAGGGTTGATGATACCGATCGGGCGAGCACGAACTGGTCTTCTCTTTCATTCACTTTGAGCCGTGGGGCGGTTACGTTACGTCTTCCCACATGCATGAGCGGAGCACGGCCGTGACGGCCCGCGCGACGGTCGTCGTCCCGACCTACAACGAACGCGACAATCTGCAGGTCCTGGTGAAGCGGATCCGCGACGCGATGAGCGACGTGGAGATCCTCGTCGTCGACGACAACTCCCCGGACGGGACGGCGGCGAAGGCGCGCGAGCTCGGGGTGCGCGTCATCGAGCGGACGACGGAGCGCGGCCTGTCCACCGCGGTCCTCAAGGGGCTCGACGAGTCGGCCACCGAGATCTGCGTCGTGATCGATGCGGACCTGAGCCATCCGCCCGAGAAGATCCCCGACCTCGTCAAGGCGGTCGAACAGGGCGCCGACATCGCCGTCGGCAGCCGCTATTGCGCCGGCGGGGAGATCGACAACTGGCCGTTCCTCCGGCGGATGACGTCGAAGACGGGGACGATGCTCGCGCGCCCGCTGACGTCGTGCAGCGACCCGCTGGCCGGCTACTTCTGCCTGCGCCGGAGCCTGCTCAAGGGGGTCGAGCTCAAGCCGCGCGGCTTCAAGATCCTCCTGGAGATCCTGGCGCGTGCGAAGCCGGCGACGATCGCGGAAGTGCCGATCCACTTCGAGGATCGCGAGGCGGGCGCGAGCAAGTTCTCGAAGAAGGAGCGGCGGGAGTACCTCGCACAGCTCTGGTCGCTCTACGTCGACCTGAATGCGTGGCCGCTGCGGCTGGCGAAGTTCCTGGTCACGGGGGCGACGGGCGTCGGCGTGAATCTCGGCGTGCTCTGGCTTCTCGCCGAGCTTCTGCACCGCAACCCGTATCGAGAGGGCGCCGCCGTCGCGTTCTTCGTGGCGATGACATCGAACTACACGCTCAACCGCTTCTGGACGTTTCGCGCCCGCCGGGCCGCGCTCATCGCGTCCTACGTGCTCTATGCGCTGGGGACGCTGGGTGGGTTCGGCATCCAGGTCGGCGTGATGCACCTGCTGAAGAGCACGCACTACCTGCTGGCGGCGTTCCTCGGCATCGTCGGAGGTACCGTCTTCAACTACCTCGCGAGCGAGTTCCTCGCCTTCGCGCGGCGGCGACGCGAATGAGGCCGCTCCCGGCCTGGGTGAAGGCGCTGGTCGCGATCACGGTCGTTCGCGTTGTGCTTGGCGCCATCACGCCGGTCGTGCCGGAGGAGGCGTATCACTGGAACTACGCCTGCCACCTCGACTGGAGCTACTACGACCACCCGCCGATGGTGGCGTGGGTGATCGCGCTGGGGCGGGCGATCTTCGGCGACACGCCCTTCGGCGTGCGGTTTGTTCCGATCCTGCTGGCGATCGGGACGGCGGTCGTGCTTGCGCGGTTCGCGGAGCGCCTGGGTGGCGCGAAGGCGGCGCTCTGGACCGTCCTGCTGCTCACGCTTCAGCCGATCCTCTTCGCGGTCGGGGGGACGGGATTCCCCGACGCGCCGCTTCTCTTCTTCTGGTCGCTTGCAATGACGCTCGCCTGGCGCGCGATCGACCCTGCTTCGCGCCCTGATGAGGCGCTTCGCAGGGCGAGCGCCAAGTGGTACTGGCTCGCGGCCGGCGCCGCGCTCGGAGCGGCGATGCTCTCGAAGTACACGGCGGCGTTCCTGGTGTTTTTTATCTTCATCCATCTCATCACCTCGAAGCGCGACCGCCGCTGGCTCGCGACGCCGTGGCCCTATCTCGCGGGGGTCGTTGCGCTCGCCGTCTTCAGCCCGGTGATCTACTGGAACTGGACCCATCAATGGGCGTCCTTCAAGTTCCAGAGCGTCGACCGGCTGAAGGAGGCGGGTGAAGGCATCAAGCCGGTTACCGGCCTCATCTATGTCGGCGGGCAGCTGGCGGCGATGCTGATCCTGACACTCCCGCTGGCCGTGCTCGCCCTGCGGCGCGATGCGCGGTCCGATCAGCCGGTGCATCGCTATCTCTTCTGGTCCTTCGTGCCGATGTCGGTCTTCTTTTTCGCCCTCTCGTGGACGCGCACGGTGCACCTGATGTGGCCGATGCCGGCCTACGTCGGGCTCACGGTCGCCATGGCGCTGCACATCGCGCGTGGCGAGGGTTCCATCGTCCGCTTCTATGAGTCCAAGGCGCGGTGGCTCGTCGGGCTCGCCGCCGTGGGGCTCATCGGAGCCGCGGCGCACGCCGCGTTCTTCCTGCCGCTCGTCTTTCCGATGCGAGGGCTCTACGGCTACGCGGAGGCGGCGGCGAAGGCGAAGGAGATCCGCGCGACGCTGCCCGCTAACGCGTTCTACCTCGGGATTGGCCGCAAGTACACCTGCACGAGCCAGCTCGCGTTCCATCTCCGGGCGCCTACGGACGTCCACGGGCGCAATCTCGTGGGCCGCAAGGGGCTCCAGTACGACTTCTGGGCCGACCCGGTCGCGCTGCAGGGTCGGGACGCCGTCATCGTCGTCGAGGATTCCGAGCGGATGTCCGTGATGGAAGATGCGCTGAGGAACTCGTTTGACTCCGTCGAGCGCGCGGGAGAGATCTCCGTCGCGATCGGCCGCCACTCCTACTTCCCGGTCAAGCCGGTGCAGTTCACCTTCCTGATCGCACGCGGCTATCGGGGAGTCCCGGCGAAGTGATTCCGCGACGCAGGTCCTACCGGAACGTCACCGACGAGCGGTTCTTGGGCGGCGACTTGATCGCCGCGACGCCGCACGCCACGGCGCCCAGGATGACGACAATCGTCAGCAGCCATCCGATCGGGTCTCGTCCCTTGGTCATGGTGTCCTCTTGAGCCTCTGACGGAGGCAGGACCCGAAACCTCACGCTCTTCCCATTGGATTCCATAGACGACCCCCTGGTTGGTTAGGATTGCGCCCTTCGAACGGAGGGATCATGAGACCGTGCGCGTTGTTCGTCCTGCTCTCGTCGTGTGCGTTCGCCGGAACCCGCGACCATCCGCTGGCGAAGGGCTTCAACGCCGTGACGCCCGACCTGCTCAAGTCCTACCTCGGAACGCTCGCTAGCGACGAGTTCGAGGGCCGCTGCGCGGGCTATCCAGGAAACGACAAGGCGGCGAACTACATCGCCGCGCGCATGAAGGAGGCCGGGCTGAAGCCGATGGGCGACGTCGAAGTCGGCGGGCAGCGCACCTATTTCCAGCCCTTCCTCTTCGACGATGGGCGCCATCTCACGCGCAACTGCGTCGGCCTGCTCGAGGGCTCCGACGCGAAGCTCAAGGACGAAGTCGTCGTCATCGGTGCGCACTTCGATCATGTCGGCGTGAAAGGCCAGCACAAGGCGGGGCAGCTCGGCAAGGCGAAGAAGGACGACGTCATCTGGAACGGGGCCGACGACAACGGCTCGGGCACGACGACGGTGCTCGGCGTGCTGAAGATCTTCGCGGAAGCGAAGGTGCGGCCGCGGCGGAGCATCCTCTTCGTCTGGTTCAGCGCGGAGGAGTGGGGGCTCTACGGCTCGCAGTGGTACGTCAGCCATCCCGTCGTGCCGCTCGAGAAGACCGTCGCGATGCTGAACCTCGACATGACCGGCCGGACCGACGACGAGAACATCGCGAACTGCTACGGCGTCGGCACCGCCGCGGGCGCCGTCTTCACGCCGATCGTCGAGAGAGCGATGAAGACGACGGAGGGGTTCAAGCTGAACATCGACGTCAACTACGGCGACGGCAGCGATCACGTGCCGTTCGCGTCGAAGAAGATCCCGATCTGCGGGTTCGGCGAGAAGGGCCCGTGCCCGGACTATCACCAGGTCACGGACCACGTCGAGAAGATCGCGTTCCCCTACATGGTGAAGATCGCCCGCGCGGCGGCCGTGACGCTCTACGACATCGCCGACCTGGAGGCGCGCCCGCAGTGGGAGGCGACGTACGTTCGGCCGGTGCCGAAGGACGACGGCAAAGCGCGCGTGGGCGCCTATCTCGCGGCGCTCGAAGACGATGAGCTGGCCGCCTTCGGCCTGAAGAGCCGGGGCGCGCTGAAGGTGAACGAGGTGGTTTCCGGCGGAGCCGGCCAGAAGGCGGGGCTCCAGAAGGGCGACATCATGATCGCCCTCGGCGGGACGCCGTTCGATGCGGAGGATCCGCGGGGGACGTTCACGGGGGTGCTCGACAAGGTGGTGCGCGGGAAGGAATACGTCCTGGAGGTGCTGCGGGAGGGGAAGAGCGTCGAGCTCAGGATTGTCTGGCCGAATCCCAAGGAGTAGCATCGTGGGTGCACCCACCATCGGCCAACAGGGCACCCCTGCGGGCCGACTCTAGGTAGTAGCCAGGAGGCCTCTGTGCGCCACGTTCTCATTGCCGGCCTGTTCGTCGCTGGGTGCAGCAAGCCTGCTCCGCCCGTGGTGGTGACTCCGCCGCTGCCGCCGCCCGCTGCCGTCAAACCCGCGCCGCTGAGCGCGGCCAAGCTAGCGCAGAAGGCGGAGGCGGCGCTTGTGGCCGGGGAGGTGCCTGCCGACCTGGAGAAAGAGCTGACCGAGGCGATAACCAGGAAGGCGGATGCGGACCTCCTCGCCGCGCGCGGTTCGCTGCGCGAGCGCATGGGACGCGGCGACGAGGCGCTGGCCGACTACGCACAGGCAATCCAGCTTGCCGCCGATCGCCTCGAGCTCCGCCGGCGGCGGATGGCGCTGCTCGAAAAGCACCAGCGGTGGAACGAGCTGTCACTCGATCTCGATTACTTCGTGGCTGCCGATGAGAAGGACCTCGCGTTGAGGCTGAAGCGGGCCCGTGCGCGCGTGCACATCCAGGACTTCGCGCATGCGATCGAGGATTTCACGGTGCTGATCGACGCGAGCCCGGAAGACGACCCACTCCGCATGGAGCGGGCTCGATGCGCAAGCGAAGTCGGCCAGCGCGAGCTCGCGGTAGGCGACGTCACCCACGTGCTCCTCAAGGCGCCGTCGGCCGAGCTCTACGCGACCCTGGGCGGGTACGAGTGGCGCGAGCGCCGCTTCGAGGAGACGAGGCAGTACTACGAGAAGGGGCTGAAGCTCGATGCGAAGAATTTCAGCTGCCTGTGCGGCATGGCGGAGATTCTCCCGAGGCGCGAGCCGAAGGTCGCCTTCGAGCTCGCCGACCTTGCGGTGACCGTCAATCCCAAGAGCGCCCGGGCGCTTTTCCTTCGCGGCCAGGCGAGGCTCTTCCTGCTGGATCGCAACGCGGCGGCCGACGACCTGCTCAAGGCGATGGACATGGATCCGTCGCTGAAGGACCAGGGGATGGTGCTTCTCGACACGCCGGTTGAGCAGCTGCTCAAGGACCGCCAGAAGGACTTCGGCCCCGACGCGAAGAAGGACCACGACCACAAGGATCCCAAGGACCCCAAGGACCCCAAGGACGACAAGGACCACCGTTGAAGCGCACCCTGCTCCTTGCCCTGGCACTGACTGCGTGCGACAGGCCGTCGCCCTCGGGGCCCGGCCCGTCCACCGTTCAGACGGTTCCGTCCGGGCCGGGGCCCGTCAATCCCACGAAGCCAGGCGGCGCATCAACCGCTTCGACGCAGGAGACCGTGCCGCAGGAGATGACGCAGGGGCTGGAGCGCGTGAAGGCGGGGGAGCTGACGGGAGCAATGGCGAGCTTCGAGAAGGCGTACGGCCGCGGCTATGTTCCGGCGCGCGCGTGGATCGAGCGGCTGAAGATCCACGCGGCCTCATCCCCCCCGCTCGCGGAGGCAGGGTGGCCCAAGCCGGCGGTGCCGGAAAAGCCGACCTACGAACCCGCGGCGGAGAACGAATTCCTCAAGGCCGACCGTGAGGCGAAGGAGAAGGCCGCGACCGATCCCGCCGCCGCTGAGAAGCTCTTCGCCGCCCTGGCCGAGAAGTACGCGGCTTCGGCGGAATCGGTCCACAATCGCGCGGTTTGCATCGCCCTGCAGGGCAAGTGGGAGGAGGCGCTCGACATCGCCAAGGCGTGCGTGCTCGACCACGGTGCACGCCACCACCTGGTGGCCGGCGCGCATCTGAAGGCGGGGAGGCTGGAGGAAGCCATGTCGGCAGCCGATCTCGCGGTGCGCCTCGAGCCGCGCGCGAAGGTGGCGTTCATCCGCCGCGCCCTGATCTTCGAGAAGCAGAAGAAACTCGACGAGGCGCTCCAGGATCTCCAGGCGGCCGTGGGGCTCGATCCCGAGGACATCGAGCTGCGCCAGAAGCGCGTCGAGCTCCTGGAACTCAAGGGAGACTTTCCGGCCTGCCTCCAGGATCTCGACGTCATCATCGCCAAGACGAACGACATGAAGCTGATCCTGCGGCGGGCAAAGATCCTGGTCGCCTCGGGCAACCCTGGCGCCGCGCTCAAGGACTTCGATGCGCTGCTCGAGGCGACGCCGGAGAACTTCGAGCTTCACCTTGAGCGCTCGGCGGCGCGTGAGCGGGCGGGATCGATCGACGAGGCCGTCGCGGACGTGACGTGGTGCATCGCCAGGCAGGCGAGCGCCGAGCTCTACGCGCGGCGGGGGAGGATCAACGCGGAGCGCCACCAATGGCCGCCTGCGGAGACTGATCTTCAAAAGGCCCGGGAGTTGAACGCGAAGTGCTTCGAGGCGCAGTATTGGAGCGGCTACGTCTGCAAGGAGAAGCGGGAGTACAAGAAGGCCGTCGACTACCTCGAGGCGGCCGCCCAGCTCAAGCCCGAGGTGGGCGACATCTATTTCCACCTGACGCAGGTCTACGGGATCCTCAGGCAGTACGAGAAGGCGTACGACTCGGTGTGCAAGGCGCGGAAGTTCTGCGGCAAGGAGCAGCAGGCGAACATTGATTTCCTGATGAAGGCGGCGAAGTCGCGTGTGCAGCAGCAGCTCGACAATGCGACGAAGGCGGCATGGGCGCTGCTGGAAGAGAACGGCACGGCGAAGGACTACCTGCGCGAGAGCGCCGACGTGGTGAGCGATGGCGCCGCCTACCAGGTGACGTTCAAGCCGTCGGGCTCGAAGGAGGCGGCGGTGATCCGGGTCGACAAGGCGACGGGCAAGGCGTCGCCGAAATAGCCATGCGTCAACTCGCCGTGGTCGTGTCGCTGCTCGCGGCGTGCCACAAGCCGGGGCCGCCTCCGCCGGTCGTCGCCGAGTCGCCGCGCGCCGCGCCGGCGGCCGCTCCCGTCGACGAGCGCGCCGTCATCCTCGCGGAGATCGAGCGGGGCGACTTTGCCGCGGCCGAGGGCCGGCTGACGGCCCTGATCCAGCAGCAACCCTCGGTTGATCTTCATGCGCTCCGCGCGACGGTGCGCGAGCGGCTCGGCCGCGATGATGACGCGCTAGACGACCTCACGCGGGCGCTGACACTCGGGGCGGACCGGATCGACCTGCGCCGGCGCCGCGTCCCGATGCTCGAGAAGCGGGCGATGTGGGCGGAGCTCGCGCTCGATCTCGACTGCATCGTGGCGGAGGACCCGGCCGCCGGTCTTCGGCTGAAGCGCGCGCAGGCGAAGGCGCGGATCGGGGACCATGCGGGCGCGGTGCGGGACTATGACGCGCTGATCGAGAAGGAACCCGAGAATGATGCGCTGCGGCTCGACCGCGCGCGGAGCATCCTGGAGGTCGGCGACTGGGAGCGCTCGATTGCCGATGTCACGCACGTGCTGCTGAAGCAGCCGACCGCGGCGATGTACGGTCACCGGGGCCACGTCTACTGGCGCGTCCGGCTGGAGGAGAAGGCGGTCGCCGACTTCCGAAAGGGACTCGAGCTCGACGCCGGCGAGCCGCGCTGCCTGGTCGGCATGGCGGAGATCGTCCTGAAGCGCGAGCCGGCACGATGCGTCGAGTTCGCGACGAGGGCGATCGCGGCGGACGGCGGCGCGGCGAACAGCTGGTTCCTGCGCGGTATGGCGCGTCTCCTTCTCGGCGAGCGCGAGAAGGCGGCGGGCGACTTCGCGAAAGCGGCGGAGATCGATCCGTCGCTCAAGGAGCGCGGGGCGCAGCTGATGACGGTTCCGCGCGACCAGCTGCTCCAAGAGGCGGCGGGCGGCTGATGAAAACACTAGGCTAGGAGCCTGTCGGAGTAGTTCGTAGGGGCTCTTAGAAATGCCGGTGTCGGTGGGCTTGACGGACGCCCCGGTCGCTCCGTGGTGCGATGTGGAGGCTCGCGTCGGCCGGCATTCATCAGATCG
>Ga0247727_10000259_pt1 | contig 126677 bp, 108 predicted proteins | sample WisWelCaveWW1625_FD_202498 | JGI IMG/M metagenome (GOLD analysis project Ga0247727, IMG submission 202498) | Biofilm microbial communities from Wishing Well Cave, Virginia, United States - WW16-25 | ecosystem: Environmental > Aquatic > Deep subsurface > Groundwater > Cave microbial mat...
ATGAGTATGTCATCGCCACGATCGATGTCAAAGAACAAAAGCTCAAACTCTATCTGGATAAAACGCAAGTCGACGAATTCGACTATAAACTTTTCTGATCTTTCCCAGCAGTGGTAACTCCAGTCGCTCTACGGGCTCCTTCCGTTACCACTGCTGGGAGTTGTGCATGATGTCTTGGCACAAAAACCTGTGCACGATGTCTTGGCACTTGAGACTTAGGGTGTAATTATTACGCATTCCGTTTTACGTTTTACGCATTACGTTCTCACTTCGACCGATCCAATACCGCATACACCGTCGGGATCACAATCAACGTCAAAAGCGTCGAGCTCACCAAGCCGGCAATAACGGTGATGGCCATGGGCGTGCGAATCTCCGCGCCTTCGCCGAAGCCGAGCGCCATCGGAACCAAGCCCAGTACGGTGGTCGCAGCAGTCATGAGAATCGGGCGCAGGCGCATGCTGCCGCCTTGCACCAGCGCTTCGAGCTTTTCCATTCCTTCGGAGCGCAAGCGATTGACGCAATCGATCAACACAATGGCATTGTCCACTACGATGCCGGCGAGAATGATCAAGCCGATGAACACCACCACACTCAGCGAAATTTGCAACGTGAACAACACCGGCGCTACGCCGATCAATCCCATTGGAATCGTAAACATGATCACGAACGGATGCAGCAACGATTCGAATTGAATGGCCATGACCACATAAACCAAAAAAATGGCGAGCGCCAGCGCGAGCATCAAACTGTTGATGGAAGTTTCCATTTCGGCATTTTGGCCGGTCACGCTGAAACTAAAATCGCCGGGGAAATCAATGTCTTGCAGCGCGGCATAAATTTTTTCCGAGGCGCTTTTCAAATCCAACCCAGAAATGTTTGCCGTGATCAACGCTGCGCGCTGCTGCTCGATGCGGCGGATTTCGCTCGGGCCTTCTTTCACATGAATGTTCGCCACTGCGGCCAATGGAATCGGCACAGATTGATTCGGGTTCACCACGAGACGGCGCAATTCCTCGACGCCGGCTTTGTCTTTTTCATTCACTTTCACGCGAATGTCGATGCGCCGGTCGGCCTCGCGAAATTCCGTAGCAACGATGCCTTGCACTTTATTGCGCACGATGCCGGCGACCTCGTTGATGTTCAAGCCATAATGCGCGAGACGGTCGCGATCGTAAACGATCTGCACTTCGGGGTTGCCGGCTTGCAAATTTGAGCGTACATCTTTCAGGCCTGGAATTGCAGCGATGCGCGCCTCCGCTTCCCGGCTCAACTCGCGCAGCTCGGCGAGATTGTAACCTTTGATTTCAATCTCGATGGGAGTTTTGAAGCTGAACAACGCCGGACGTGAGATTTTAGTTTCGACTTCCGGCACGTTGCCGAACTCGTGGCGCAGGCGCGCAATCAAAGCTTCTTCGCGCTGTTCGAAATCGCCATTGCCGTTCAACGTGATCGTCATCTTCGCGGTGTGCTCGCCTTCATCTGAAGATGATTGCGAAGTTTTTTCCGCGCCTGCGGCGCTGGCAATTTTGCGCACTTGGGGATCTTGCACGGCCCTTTGCACCAACGCTTGAAATTTTTCATCAGTCGATTCCACCGGCGTACCGACCGGAAAACGCGCTTCCACGTTGAATTCGCCTTGATGCACATCCGGAATCAACACCAGGCCCAGGCGTGGCAACAGCAGAAAGAGGCACAGCATCAAGGCGATGGTCGAACTGCCAATCACAAGACCTTTGTTGGCTAAAGCCCAACGAATCGATTGCGGATAGACGCGGTTGGCCCATTGCAGCACGGGATTCATGACCAATAAAATGACGCCAAAGCACAAACCGATGGGCGCACCGGCAAGCAACAGGGCAATGCAAAAAGCAAACAGCAAAGTGAAAAGAGCAATCAAAATTACTTTTAGCATAGTGCCGAAAAGCTGATGCGCAAGAAAAAGTGCAACAGAATAAATCAAATACAAAGGCGAGAGCGCAGCCCATGCGATGCGCCTGCTCATTTTCGCTGTTTTGAAATACGCGGTGAACTTGTGCCAGCCCTCGACAAAAGCAGCATAGGCTTTAAAGATAAAAATCGTATCCCACACGCGGCGATGGATTTGCAGCGTTCCGAACGAAGGCTGAGCACTCCACTCTGCCAGCCGATTCGTCCATTTGCACAAAGCCGGTGTCCAGCCCACGAGCAGTGTGGGCACGAATGCCAGAATGAGCGCCATGCTTTTGGCTAGGGTGAGCAATAAAACTGCAAGCAGAGTGCCCAGGTTCATCGCCGCCTCTTTGCCAAAACGCAAAATTATTTTGACGAGGGCTTGCCAGCGTGATTCTCTTTCGTTGCGGCGTGTGCGCCATTTCTCCAGATCGGAAAAAAGCGCAAGCCGGAGCACGTGATTATCCGCAAAGCGTCCGCGAATATCGCCGAGATAATCTTGCTTGACCACGCGCGAGGCCAGCATCGGCACAATGAAAAGCGCGACGCCCATCGAAACCATCAATGAAAACACCACGGTGAGGGCCATGTCACCGAACATTTGCCCGGCCACGCCTTTCACAAAAACAATCGGGAAAAAAACTGCCACGGTCGTCAACGTTGATGAGATGACTGCGGCCCCGACTTCGCTGGTGCCCTGTACTGCAGCGGTGATCATGTCGTGCCCTTCTTCGCGCAGGCGATGAATATTTTCCAGCACGACGATGGAATTATCCACCAGCATGCCGATGCCGAGCGCGAGGCCGCCGAGCGACATAATGTTCATGGTGACGTCGAACATGAACATCGGCGCAAAGGTAGCCACCACCGAAATCGGAATGGCAATCGCGACGATGATCGTGTTCCACGCGCGGCGCAGAAAAACGTAAAGAATGACGATCGCAAGAATGCCGCCGCCGACTGCCGAGCTGTTGACTTCATCGACTGCGCTTTTAATAAAAGTGGATTGATCGGAAAGCAACTCGATGCTGGCCGTTGCCGGCATTTGATAGCCGAGAAAATTCGTCATGCGTTTCAACAGCATCGCCTGCGCCGCGGCGGCTTCGCCTTTTTCCTTTTCCTCCTTTTCAGAAGCCGGCTTGCCGTTTTTGTTGGCCTCGGCCGATTTTTTCTTTTTCAAATCCGCCACGAACGTCTGTTGTTCTGCAGTGCCGAAAATGCGCTCTTTCACCGCCTGCGCCACAGTGACGAGATTGGCGTCTGCTTCTTTGTAAATTTCAATCTCGACACTCTCTTTGCCGTTGACGCGCGTAATCACTTCACGTTCTTTGTTGGTGCGGACCGCCGTGCCCACGTCTTTCACGCGAAGGTCCGCGCCCTCGCGCCGGCCAATCACCAAATTCGCAATTTCATCGACGTCGCGAAACTCGTTCAACGTGCGCACCAGATATTCCGTCTGGCCTTCTTTGAGATTGCCGCCGGCGAGATTGATGTTTTCCTGCGCCAACCTACGATTGACTTCTTGAATATTCAAGCCCAACAACGTAAGTTGGCGCTCGTCCAATTCCACGCGAATCTCTTCTTCCAAGCCGCCGCGCACTTTGACCGCAGCCACACCTTCGAGCGTTTCCAAATCGCGCTTGATTTCTTCTTCGGCAATGTAACGCAGCGCGAACAGCGAGCGGTCGCCGTACAAACCCAAACGCAAGATCGGGTCGAGGGTGGGATCGTAGCGCAGAATCAGCGGCTTCTCGGCTTCCGGCGGGAGAAAAACTTGATCGAGCTTTTCGCGCACGTCTTGCACGGCCATGCTCATATCGGTATCCCACGTGAACTCGAGAATCACGTCGGAAAAGCCGGCCTTCGAAATCGAGCTGATGCCTACGAGATTATTGACCACGCCCAATTCTTGTTCGATGGGCCGCGAGATCGTGGTCTCGATTTCCTCCGGCGCGGTGCCGGCATATTCGGTGCGAATGGTCAGCGTGGGATAAGAAATGTCCGGCATCAAATTCAATGCGAGACGATCATATGAAACCAAGCCGAACACGCACACCGCAACGACGATCATAAAAATCGCCACCGGCCGGGTGGTGGTGAAGGTGAAGAAATTGGATTTGTTGGATTCTATGCTCATGGGAAAGTCAAGGTTTGCAGAAGGAATATCGGATAACTGGAATATTGGATAACTGGAAGATTGGATTTTTGGATTACTGGATTGATGTTTTTCCAACTATCCAGCAATCCAACGATCCACCAATTCAGTTTTTAGATTTTCATCGCGGCAATTTTTACACGCGCGCTGTCTTTCATGGCATTGTGGCCGACGATGATAATGGTATCGCCGATGCTCACGCCGCCAAGAGCTTCGATATTGTCGCGATCGCTGTAGCCCGGCGTCAAAGGCACTCTCACCGCGAGCGTATCCTGGCGCACGACGAAAACAAATTGGCGATTGTCGTCGTAAATCACGGCGCGCTTGGGCACTAACGCGGCGTTGGTTTTGGAATCGGTGATCAAATGCACGTTCACGAACATACCGGGTTTCAACAAACGTTTTTTGTCATTGAGCTGAATCGTCACCCGCACCATGCCACTGGTGGCATCGACCACCGGGCTGATGCGATCGACCTGGCCGATAAAAGTTTGCCCCGGCAAAGCTTCGGAAATAATTTCCGCGCGTTGTCCAGCTTTGGTGCGCAACGCATCTTTTTCGGTGAGATGAATTTTGGCGAGCAGCAAATCGAGGTTGACCAGTGAATAAATTTTCGTCGAGGTCAACAAACGACCGCCGATTCTCGCGATGCGTTCCGAAACAACGCCGGAAATGGGCGCTTTGATTCTGCAATAATCCAGTGTGAGCTGGGCTTGCTCCCATTCGATACGCGCCTGTTCCATGGTCAGCTTCGCACCTTCGAATTCGGCTGCGCTCAACAGTTGTTTTTCGAACATCGAATTCGCGCGCGCGAAGGCATTCTTCTGCTTTTCGAAATTCACGCGGCCGGCGTCTTCGCGCAGTTTGTATTCGCGTTCGTCGATTTCCAAAAGCGGCGCGCCCTTTTTCACGTAATCGCCTTCTTCGGCCAATAATTTGACCACCAAGCCGGTCACTTGCGGGAAGACATCGACCGTCTCTTCGGTTTCGAGGGAAGCATTGGTGAGAACAAAAGAAGAAATTTGACCGGCAGCGATAGTCGTTACTTCCACCGGCACGGCCCTCAGCTCTTCTTCTTTATCTTTGTCGTTTTCATTCGTCGCCGCCGAAGCGGTTCCATTCGTGCCAGGCTTTTCCTCTTCTTTCTTGAAACAAGCAGACACCGACAACACGACGGCGCAAAGCAGGAGCACCAACACGCGGACTTTCATAAAAACTTCTCCTCGCAAGGCTTTTGTGGGGGATGGTTTCGCATGGAATAGCTCATTCATACAGCCTTCAAGTGAAAAAGTTTCAGAGTGGATGAACAAATTTTATCTGTGAACGTCGCGGAGGGATCTTTTCGGTAAGGATGATGAGATGAGCGGAATAACCGGGGGAAATTAAAAAAAGCCGTCAATGATGCTAAGAAATCGAATTAGATCACGACTACTGTGAACTCACTCGCCGGCGCGACAAAGCCAATATGTTTTGCCGAGCCGCTTTCGTCATCAAGCAAATCAAAAAATTCGTTCAGCTTTGGCGGCGGCAAACAAATCAGCAAGCCTCCCGCAGTTTGCGGATCGCGCAGAACGCTCAACCTCGGCGGTGTAATTGTCGAGGAAATTTTTACATGCTTTTTGACAAATTCGGCGTTCGTACGTTCGCCCTGGGTCAGGCAATCTTCCTGCGCGAAGCGCAGTGCGTCGGCCAATATTGGAAGCTCTGCCGCATGAATATGGAGTGTCACGCGGCTCGCTTGCGCCAATTCATGTGCATGCCCCAATAAGCCGAAGCCCGTGACATCGGTCGCGGCATGCGCGCCCACCGCAACCATCGCTTCGCTCGCGCGGCGATTGAGGCGCACCATGCTGTTGACCAGCATTTTGATTTGAGCTTCATTCAGCTTGCCGAATTTCAAAGCTGTGCTGAGAATGCCCGTGCCCAGAGGCTTCGTCAGCACGATCGCATCGCCCGGTTGCGCGGTGTGATTGTGCACAATTTTATCCGGATGCACGATTCCCGTGACGGCCAAGCCGTATTTGATTTCCGGATCTTCGACCGTGTGCCCACCGACAATCGCCACGCCCGCTTCTGCCGCTTGATCGATGCCGCCGTTTAAAATCGCCACGAGCCAATCGAGATTGCCATCTTTAGGAAAACAGGTAATGTTCAAAGCAGTCACCGGTTTTCCGCCCATGACGTAAACATCGCTGAGTGAATTGGTCGCAGCGATGCGGCCGTAGTCATACGGATCATCGACGATGGGCGTGAAAAAATCGACGGTCTGCACCAAAGCGAGATCGTCGCGCAATCGGTAAATGCCGGCATCTGCCGCCGCTTCCAATCCCACGATCACGTTCGGCATTTCGATCTGCTTCACGCGCTGCAAAACTTGCCACAACACCGTTGGGCTCATTTTGGAAGCTCAACCCGCACAGCGCACGGTATGGGTGAGTTTGGTGATTTCGTCTTTGGTGTGGTTCATGATTATGTTTGTAAATCGTGGATCGTTGATAGTAGATTGTGTGATCGTTAATAGGGATTACATACAGCATAAATTATACATCGCAATGCGTAACAGATTGACAACACCATCCACGATCTACAATCTACGATCCACTATCTTCATTCCTGTCAACTTCTCCAGCGCCTCCAAATACTTCTCGCTCGTCGTGCCCACCACCTCCTGCGGCAAATCCGGCGCGGGCGGTTGTTTATTCCATTTTATTGAAAGCAAATAATCGCGCAGATATTGCTTGTCGAAACTCGACTGGCTGCCGCCGGCTTTATAACTCGACTTTGGCCAAAAGCGCGAAGAATCCGGTGTGAGCAATTCGTCAATCAACAGCAATTCGTCATTTAAAACACCAAATTCCATTTTGGTGTCGGCGATAATAATACCACGTTGCTCTGCAATTTCACGGGCGCGTCGATAAATGGCAATGCTAATCTTGCGCACTTGCTCCGCGCGCTCGCGGCCAAGCAATGCCACAACTCTTTCAAATGAAATATTCTCGTCGTGATGCCCGGCTTCGGCCTTCGTCGCCGGCGTGAAAATCGGCTCCGGCAATTTGCTCGATTCCGACAAACCGGCCGGCAATTTCACGCCGCAAACTGAGCCGGATTGCTGATATTCCATCCAACCCGAACCCGCGAGATAGCCGCGCACTACGCATTCAATCGGCAGCGGTTTGGTCTTGCGCACCAACATGCTCCGCCCTTCCAACTGCTCGCGATATTGCCGGCATGAAGCGGGGTAATCATTCACCTCCGTTGCCACGAGATGATTCGGAATAATGTCTTGCGTTTGCTCAAACCAATAAGTCGAAATCTGCGTGAGCACGCGGCCTTTGTGCGGAATGCCCTGCGGCATGATCACATCGAATGCCGAAATGCGATCGGTCGCGACGATGAGCAAAAGTTCGCCGAGATCGTAAATGTCGCGCACTTTACCGCGGCCGAGCAATTTGAGGGCGGGAAAATTTGTTTGCAAAAGTAATTTGCTGTCCGGTATTTTCTGCATATCGAAAACTACTCTGTTGCCAGCGATAACCCTTGCGTTCCCAAATCATCACTTTGCTGCGTGTAAGCCGCGGGCTCTGGTTGTTCCGCCAGATTTTGATAAAGGTGCGTTTCGCCGGCGTACAGCGAGAGCCGGACTATCATGCGAAAGAACATATAGGCTTGCTGCCACACCAACAACAAAAACACAATCAAGCCATTCGGGGCATTCAAGTTGTTGGCAATGGGATTATAAATCAAAAGCACCAAAGCGCCGGCGATCAGCAGCAGCAACGCCAAACCGAAAGTGGGCAAAAAATTGCCGAATGTAAATTTGAGGCTTATCCAGAGAGAAGTTCTCATTCTATTTTCGTCGTGCCGCACGGTATGAATGCGGGCGTAATCAAAGACCATTTGAAAAACTACGAAGCCGAAGCCGAGCAAACCCGTGCGAATCCACCCGCCCCAATAGGTGAGATTTTGATAAGCATCTTTTCCGAAGACAATCAGGCGTATGGCGGTTTCAAGATATTGCACGCAAAACAACGCGACGAGCAGGGGAATGCTCCATAACGACAGGCGCACGAATCGTCCAAAATACTTCGCGGCATTGCCCCAAAAAAATGCCGAAGAATATTTTTCACTCTGCGCAAAAGTTGCGAAAGCGCCGCCGGACAAGAACAGATTGAACAGCCAGTAAACCGCAGGAACCACGAGCAGCAAACCGGTGAAGGCGGAAAGGCCGGATAAATTCTCTTTGATAAATTCGAACAAAAAATCCATGTCCATAGCGCCACCTAAGCGCTCGCCCATTTGACTGTCGCCGATAAAATTATCGAGCAAAAAGCGCAGCGGTGCGGCGATCAAAAAGGCGAAGAAAAGATTGCTCAGATAATAAACCCAGAGCATGCGTTTGTGCACGCGCATGTGCGCGAGACCGGATTTCAAGCTGGTGAAGATCATATGAATTCCTTGGTTGCGTATTGATTCACGATAATGAAGGGCATTTTTTATGTCCTTCTGTAAGGATCTTTTTCATGATCAAACACTGAGGTGATGCTGAAAAAGATTCAGACTGTGTGAAAACGCTCGAATTTGTCATTGCGAGCAGAGCGAAGCAATCTCTAAATCCAATACGTGCACGTACCCGGATTGCTTCGCTCCGCTCGCAATGACGTTTTCACACAGTCTGATTCTTCCAGAATGACAAACTCCGGGGAAGATCAGAACGACACCAATCGCAGAAGCCCATTCAAGAACTGCGGCTGATCCAGCAAAAACTGCGTCCAGAACAAACTGCGCACGGCCAGTTTGTTCGCGCCCAGGCTGCTTTTGTCAACCAGCTTGCTGTTGTTGGTAAAATTGACGTCCAACGGAATCTTGCGCTCGGGATCGACGGTCGCAGAAACCATTTTCGTGGGCTTGGTATAGCGGAATTTTTTCCAGGTATCCTGCCCGTCCCAATTTTCGCGCACGTTTTCGCCGTTTTCAAACGTGATCAAAACCTCCACCGGAAATTTGAAATTACCCAGTCGGCGTACGTTCACGCCGCTTTCATAGAGCTTGGTTGCTTGCGTTGTGGCCGTGTCACTTTGGTCGCCATTCGACGAGGATTTCTCCTCGAACTGCATGGAATCGCCGGTCGCGGAAAAAGTAAAATCATAGCCCTCAGCATTTTTGATTTCACGCGAGAACACTTCATCGACGCTGTAATCTAGAACTGCGTTGGAGAACAGCGCTTGATCAAAATACCAATTCATATTCGGACGAGATTCATTATTCCCGGTGTTGTTGATCTCGAGAACGGCGTTGGAAGAAAGCGCTTGATCGGAGCGGCTTGTGCTTCGCCCAACGACTTCATTGACCACGTTGATGAAGTCCTGCGTTTTAGAATGTTTGAAACGCCAGCGCATGACGTATTCGCGCATGACTTCCAGCATTTTTTCTTTGCCGAGAAAATTTTGCAAAGTGGTCAAAAGCAAACCCGACTTGGCGTAAGAATTAATGCCGTAGCTCGCGAGGCTGTAATATTCCCATGCGCGGCGCACGGTGGGATCATAATCCGGAAACAGCAGATATTGGAAGCGCTGGAATTGCAGATCGTTCACTTTTATGCCCATGAAGTCGATACCGTCACCCACGGGCCCATACTTGTCATGCATGATTTGAATTTCAGTGTAGGTGTTGATGCCCTCGTCCATCCAGCTTTCTTCAAATTCATTGGAGGCCAGCAAATGATACCAATAGTTGTGGCCGAATTCGTGAATGATAACCAGCTCCACGCCGCGCACGCCTTCGGGCAAACCATAGCTTGTGCCCGCCGTGATTAACGTCGGATATTCCATACCACCGGAGCCGCCCGCACCGCGCCGAGGATCGACCACGGTCAAATTCGGAAACGGATAATCGCCGTACCAATTTTGATGATATTCCACCGCGGTTTTCGCGGCCTCCATGTGCCGGCGCCATTGCTCATCGTGATCCGGCTGCATGAGCAAACGAATCTCAACGTCCTGAGCTTTATCTTTGTGTTCGCGGAATTCCGGGCTGGTGGTCCACGCAAAATCGTGTACATCTTCAGCGTGATAAAAATGTGTGGCCGTGCCATCGCCGTTGTTTTTGACTTCGACTTCAATGCCGGTGGCGCCGAGAATGTTTTTTTCAGGCACAGTCATGCGCACGTTATACACGCCATAATCCGCAAAAAATTCCGAGTGGGCATGAAATTGGTGGCAATTCCATTTGCCATCGAGATATACACCGATCTTCGGAAACCATTGCGCGACGAAGAAATATTCTTTTTTCGCGCCGGTGCGCGCAAACGGCGGTTGCGGCAGCCTGGCTTTGAAATCAAGATTCAATATGATCGAACCGTCGGGCGGAATAGCAGCATCGAGAGGTAAACGAAAAACGGTTTTGTCGTCGGCATTATTGTCATCGGGCGAGATGAATTGCATGCGCGAAGTCAAATCTTCTCCGGAAGGCAAAGCAATGCGCGTCACGTCGATGTAGCCCCAGCCGTCTTTGTCAATTTTGCTGCCGCGCATGCTGCCGCCCGATTCTTTCATGAATGTCGAGCGGTTGTTGCGAAAGGCGTTGAGGTAAAGATGAAATTGCAGCTCGGTGATGGGATCGGTTGATTTGTTGTGCCACGTCAGCGTTTCATGCGCTTCGAACGTGCGCGTTTCCGGCGCGAGTTTGACCTCGAGGTCGTAGTTGGCAATGCGCGAGCTGAGCGGCTCGGGAAACAAAACCGGCTGTGCGCTGGGAGAACTTGCCAGCAAACACAACGCCAACACCCCTCGTTGCCAGTGGCCTTCTCGTGTAGAAAGCATTTTCCTCACTCCAAATGAAAAACCATTAACTCACAACGATCCTTATGGCTTTCATCCAATTTGATCCGTGTCGAAGTCAAAATGTTTCAGTGACCGCGGGATTACGATACCAAATCTTTCTGCTTGCCGCAAATCTTTTTTTGGTGTATGAAATCGTTGGAATCGATTACAATTTAACAAGCGAAAAATCAAGCGAGGAGAAAGCTCTTGACAAACTGATTGTGTTATCTTATCGTATGTTAGTTTTGTGGAGCACTATGAATGCTATTATTCTCATAGGAGATTTGAAACCATGTCGGTACAATTGACTCTCGAGTTGCCAGAAAGCGCTTTCTCCGCTCTGCGCACAAGTCCCCATGATTTTCTTTTGGAAATGCGTCTCGCGGCGGCTATCAAATGGTTCGAGCTCGGCAAAATCTCGCAAGCCAAAGCCGCAGAATTGGCGGACCTTAGCCGCTCGGAGTTCCTTGAAGCGTTATCACGCTACCATGTCTCTCCGTTTCAAGCTACGGAAAACGAGTTAATCGAGGAAGTGACGCGTGGGTAGGAAATGGGTAGTGGACTCTTCTCCGCTCATTGTACTGGCAAAAGCATCTCATATGTTTCTTATTCAGCAACTGTGCCAGGATTTTGTGATCCCTTTGGGAGTTGTCGAGGAAATAGAGGCCGGCCCTACCAATGACCCGGCACGAAAATGGTTAAGCACGGTAGAATCATCACGCATTCAAATTATTGACCAAATTGAGCCAATAGTAGCTGCTTGGGATTTAGGAAAGGGAGAAACTCAGGTCATTTCGTGGGCATATCAACACAAAGAGTACGAGGCCATTTTAGATGACTTCGCTGCAAGAAAATGCGCTTTGTCTCTAGGAATATCAATTCGAGGCACTTTAGGCATTATCTTGCTGGCGAAAAAAGAAGGACACCTTCCGCTAGCGCGCCCGGTTTTTGATAAGCTCATGCAAGCTGGAATGAGAATAGATGCGAGGCTTTTAAAAACCGGCTTGGCCTCGGTCGGCGAATAGAATTTTGAGCTTGCTTGCCTCACTCCTTTTGCTTTCATCCTTCCTTCAACGCTTTCCGCAACAACGCTTCCGCCTCTTGCGGTTGGATTTTTAAGACCGGCCGCAACCGCACCAGGAAGGCTTATCTCCCGCTGGCTTGCCATAGCTTCTATAAAAATTCCTCAAGTTGATCTTTGGCAGAGCTCATTTCCAACCTCTTTAACATCAAATCTACAAAAATCCTCTGCTGATTCGGAGGCAGAATCAGGACGGCCAATAGCTTCTCCATCGTCAAAGCCAGAAATTGGACACTGTCCTTGCGTTCCCGTAAGCGCTTGATGAACTCTTCGATGCGATATTGTTCGTCTGGCTCTTCCAAGCTGTGCACGCCTTGCTGGCCAAGTCCACTAAGCAACTCGAAGCAGTATTGCAGCCACAGCCGGTGCCGGGTTTCCTCCGGAATGACCTTAATCGGAGATTTTGCACCTTCGGGTAGAGACAAACCGCTAGCATGCTCTTCAAGACATTCCACCAGCTCAGGCCAGCCCTCGGTTGTTACAGCAAAGTGGCTTTCATACGTTTTGAATTGTTTCACCACCAGGTGCGAGGCAATTTTTCTGACTATTTCATACCAGGACTCACTCGGACGTGGAATTTCATCAATATAGAGAATTCTTTCATCATCGTCTTCGTCATCATTGAAGCTCATAAGCTCCGCCAAAGCTTCTTTATGCGCTTTGGCAAGCGCCACGCCATGTTCCTTTCGAATGACCGCCTCCCATCGCAGAAAGTATCCATTCTCTATTTCAAAAATCAACTCACCCAGCAGCTCCTCAAGATCACTGTGATTATTCAGGTTTCTGTGCTCGAAGAAATCGCTCGTTGGCACCTCGGGATCGGAGAAAAACTCCGGCGGGATGAAGCGCGATGATGGGTTTTGCGCTTTCTGCTTTGGCTTAGGCATGTTTATTTCCTTTCCATCTACCATTTTATAAACTCGACCTTTCAAACAACTCGTGACCTCCGCTGCTCGGCGCGCCTGTCATGCTAAAGTTATGAGCAACTTTCTCGCATTCTCTCCGAAGTGATCATAGTCTTGCAATGATACCTTGCTGGCGTTGAGTTTCGCTTTCAATTGTGAAAGGTCTTTTCGAGTCAATGCCCACAAGTGCTTCCGATACTCATTGGCCAGGCTTCCAATACCATTGTTTCCTTTATAAAAATATATCTCCACGTCTTTATCTTCGTGTACCAATTCAATTTTGTCGAAACCATCGTTACGCGCGACTTCAACAGCATCGCTCAAGTAGTCGAAAGACTTTTTATCCATACGAGGCCTCATCATTCATAAAGCCACGTCAAGACGAGTGAAGGTCTTTACAATTCGAATATGCTGCGCCAACGCTACATGAAATTCAACAATGATTGCCAAAGCCGTAAACGTACTCCTTGCCAGCGTCGCTGCTCTCGCGTCAATTTTTGTGATGGATGGCCATCTTTCAACTCCGTTAGGAGTGCAATGTTTATAGTCGAAATCCAATTATCCCAAGAACTCCAAAGGAGTGAAATGTTGTCGGCACGATCTATATCTTCACCGAGATATTTCCACATTTCACTCCTTTGGAGTTTCAAAACTAGAGATCATTCACGACTATAAACATTTCATCCCTAGCGGGATTAAACAAGACATTCTTTGAATCACTAATTCATTGCTTGCGACAGCCGCCCACAAGGGGCGGGGACTACGATTGGAGCTACTTCCGCAACAACGCTTCCGCTTCTTGCGGTTTGATTTTTAAGACTGCCGCAACCGCACCAGGAAGGCTGGTATCCCCGCTGGCCTGCCACAAACGGGCTGAACTCCGCAATGCGATTGGAAATTTCCAACCCCTTGCAAGCGGAATCTCTCAGTCTTCCTCCCACTTACGGGCTTGCGCGCGTTCGGCTTTTTTGTGAGCATGCTCGGTCTTCGCCTGCAGCCGTTTCGCTTTAGCGGCGCGAGATACTTTCGTCGGAATGCGTGGTTTCTTTTTGCGCCGGCGCTGCTCCAGCTTCTCGATCAATCGCTCCCATGCCAGCTCGCGGTTTTTGATTTGTGAGCGCGATTCGCGCGCGATCACGGTGATGCCGGTGGGCAAATGCTTGATGCGGATCGAGGATTCCGTTTTGTTTTTATGCTGCCCGCCGGGTCCACTGGATTTATAAGCAGTGATCTCAACTTCGTCGCGCAAGGCCGCCACCGTTAGCGGAGGCTTTGAACTATCGTTTTCGTTATGCTTGATCATTGCTTACTTCTCATCGGCCCGAAGTCCAAGAATAATTTCCACCCCGTTCCCATCTTGATCGCGCGTCCATAGCGCCGGTCGATTCGCCGTCGCGCTGCGATCTTCGCTCGGAAAGCCTGCTGCTTTGAGCCGCTGGGATAAAATCGCGAAAGTCTCTTCATCCGGAATTTGCAGGGAAAAAGAAATCAGACCCACGGCTTCCGGCGGCGGAGGCGGGGCGCCTTTGCCGGCCCAAATGTTCAAACCCACGTGATGATGATAACCGCCTGCCGATACAAATAGTGCACCGGGATAGGAACGTTGCGTCACGTCCAGACCCAACACACCATGATAAAACGCTTCGGCTTTGTCCAAATCTGAAACGTGCAAATGCACGTGGCCAATGTCGGTTTGAGGATGAATCTCATATTGCCGGCTCGTATCAGTTGCAGCTTCGCGCAGAAGATGGTCAACGTCCAGAGGCTCGGTGAACATGGCAATCGCACCGTTGCGCCAAATCCATTGCGCTCGTGGACGATCGGCATAAAGCTCGATGCCGTTGCCGTCGGGATCGGCCAGATAAAGCGCTTCACTCACGCCATGATCGGAAAAGCCTTGAAAGGGCCAGTCGTGTTCCAGCAAATTTCGAAAGACGCGCGCCAGTTCGCGGCGATTGGGAAAACGGATCGCAACATGAAAAAGTCCGCTCGTGCGCGGCGGTTTGGGTTTCGCATTTGCTCGCGCGGTCAATAGCATGTGCGCCGGTGAATCGCCGTTTGCAGAAAGAACGGCGGTCTCATTTTGGCGGACAATTTCTTTGAACCCGATCAAATCTTTATAAAAATGCAAAGCGCGTTGCAGGTCGGAAATTTGCAAGTGCGCGTGGCCGATTTGTGTGGCGTCGGGCAAACGAAAAACATCCATAATTATTCGGCCTCCTCATTTCCGGTCTGCAACACAGAAAAATCCGCGCCAAGAAGCTTGCTGACCTCGGCGTGCGCCAATACGGCCTCGGGCTCATTTTGCAATGCGCTCTCATATTGCCGGGGAAATCCCATTCCCAGTTCAGAAGGGTGCAGCAATGCGCGGATCTGTTTGATGAAACGATCGGCTTCGTGGACGGTCAAGGCTTCGTCATCAGGCAGAACGCCGGATTTTATTGCAGGCTGGTTCATGGAGATTGATTCGGAGGCGGCGGATAAAATGCACGCGAGAGAGGAAAATGACTGGCCGGCCGTGATCAAATTTAAAAACGCAAACAAATCTGAAAACGGCCGGCCAATGATCAAATCAAAAAATATTGCTTATTTCAGGGGCGCAAAATAAATAATTTGCCGAGGTCACTCTTTTTTCGCTTCCGGCGCTTTGGCCGTTTTGGCTTCGAGGTTTAGCGTGATGTCGACATCCTTGCCCACGACCAAATTGCCCGGCTCGAAAGCGCGATCCCATTTTACGCCATAGTCAAAACGATTGATCGTGGTTTTGGCTTCAACACCCAGGCGCGTGTCACCGCGTTGATCTTTGATCGTGCCCAAAATCGTAAATGGCAATGCGATCTCTTTCGTCACTCCGCGCAAGGTAAAATCGCCAATCGCGACAAATCCATCGCCTTTCTTCTCGATCTTCTTGCTGACAAACGTAATCACCGAATCTTTGGCAGCGTTGAAAAAATCATCGCTGCGCAAATGGTTGTCGCGATCTTCGTTCTCGGTGTCAATGCTGGCGGTGTGGATCATCACGTTCACAGAAGACTTGGTGAGGTCCTGGGCGTCATAAACAATCGTTCCGGAAAACTTTTTAAATTCACCGCTCACTTTGGCAATGGCCATGTGGCGCACCGTGAAACCGACATTGGAGTGAGTAGGATCGATTTGAAACTTCTCACCGGCCCAGCCGTGCACCGCAAAAAGCGCCAAAATGGTCGAGGACAGCAAAAAACTTTTGAACCGCATGTTTCCTCCATGAGGATTGAGGTTGAGTGATACCAAGCCTCGCAGATCGATAAAAAGGAAGATTTTTTCAATCGGCTCAACGCGAGGCTTGAATTGATTTGCCTAATTTTTTTAACAGCTTGACCAACGTCATCTTTTCATTGACAGAGAGCGCCGCCGCAAGTTTTTCAATTTTTCGGGCGTGCAGCGGAAAAATTTCGGCGATGAGCTTGCTGCCGGCCCCGGTCAAATGAATACGATAGGTGCGCCGGTCTTCCTCTTCCATCACCCTTTGCACCAATCCTTTTTCTTCCAGACGATCGACCACGCCGGTGATGTTGGCGCCGCTGGTCAGATATTTTTGGGCGATCTCGCACATCTTCAGGGGACCCAAATGCGCCAAAACCTCGAGCACACCGAACTGCGGCGAGGTCAATGCGAAATTTTTGATTTCTGCCGCTTCCGCCTGTGCAAAAGAATTAAAGCTACGCGCGAGAACCACCCAGAGCTTCAAAGACATTTGTTGTTCTGCGCCGTAGCGGTCGCGATCCAAAAGCGCGTTTTGGGCCAGGCCTTTATTCATTATTTCGGCAATCAGGATAATATCGATTCAAATAATCAACATATAAAGTATTCATAATTTAAAAATCGCGCCATTAAAGGCAAGAGTTTTTTTGAGCCCGGCATAAAATATCAGGATAGGAACTCTCCGTAGGCTGTCATGCCCGAGGCTTTAATCGGGCATCATATGCTTTAAAAACTGGATTCCGGCTGAAAGACGCGGGAATGACCATTTCGAATGAACTGGGAACGTTATTTAATCTACGTTTCCCAACGCGGACGAGCCGCAACCAAAAAAGATTAACACGGAGCAAACAGAGAGGGTAGTGCCTGGAAAACTCCCTTTAGCTTTGTAAGCTCTGTTTACTCTGTGTTGAAAATTTTTGCTTTTTTTTGCAACGATTGAACTTTTAATAGATTAATGTTGCAATGCCGCGCGCTCAGGCAATCGAAACAACTTCGTGGCATTGGTCTGCATGATTTTATCGAAATCGCTCTTTTGCAATTTTTGTTGAAGCTGCCCGACCATGATCAAATACTTTTCATAATGTTCCCGGCCATAGTAAGTCGCATCCGTTCCGAAAAGAATGCGATCGGCCCCCACTTCAGCGACGGCCTGCAAAACCGCAACCGGATCCGCTTGTGAGGTTTCCAAATAAAGATCGGCATTTTTCTTGGCCAGTGCTTCTTTTACTGCGGCAGTCGCGTCGTGGTGCGGGCCCAAAAATCCCATGTGATATAGCACCACCGGCACGGAGGGATACCGCCGCGCCGCAGCATAAATTTTTTCCGGGCCAGATTCACTGCCTTTGGCGCCGCAATGAAAAACCGCAGGCACTTGATATTTCTCGCAAAGATCGAGATACCCATCGACACAAGAGCTGTCCGCTGGAAACTGATTCATTTCGGGATGAAACTTCACGCCCACAAAACCATGTTCGCGCAAAAATGTTTCAACATTTTTGGGAGAGCCTTTTGGGTCGGTGGGACGAGTCCACACCAAGCCGCGCAGTTTGTCGGGATACTTTTGCACGGTTTCCAGCGTGATTCGATTCGCCGTCACTTCATCCAAATCCAAAGTCTTGCCGGGCAAATGCGCGCCGTCAATATTGGAAATCAAAACCAACCGAATGCCAAAGCGATTGATGTTATCCATCAATGTTTCCGTGCGCAAATCGTAACCGAGAAAGCTGCCGATGTGGCCGTGAATGTCGATGACGTTCAAATCCGCCCAAACCGGTTTTGTGTTCGTGTTCTTTTCTTGCGCCATAATCGTTGTTTGAAAGAATAGCTCAACAAGAGCAAGCAGAGCTGGAACAAATAAGAGTCCGATTCTACGGTATTTTTTGTTTGTGTAGATAGGTGTACTGTTTTTGTCATCCTGAAAGAATCTTCCCCAGCATTGAGCACAATTTCCAATCGGACGATGATCTCGCCGCTGGGGAAGGTTCCTGCGGAATGACATCAAAGCGTGAAGTCTCTTCACACAAACGAAAAAATCAGTTCGCTTCATGAAAATTCGTGCACGATGTTCAACAAACGATCAATTTCTTCCGCGGTGTTGTAATGCGCCAAGCCGATGCGCACCACTCCTCCCTGCTCTTCCACGCCCAAACGTGTGGTCACCTCCAATGCGTAAAAATTGCCGTCCCAAACATAAATATTTTCTGCTGCCAGCCGTTCGGCAATAGCTCGCGGAGAATGCTTGGGCATGCGCAAAGCTACAGTGGGCGTGCGTTGGTGAAACCGCGCCGGATCGGTGATGCCATAAATTTTTGTTCCGGGAATGGCTTGCAAGCCGGCAATCAGTTTTTCCGAAAGGCTCTTTTCATAAGCTTGAATCGCAGCCATCGCGCATTTGAGCTGCAATCTTCTTCCGGAAAAATTTTTGACTGTGTTGGAAAATTCGGCTTCAAATCTTTTTCCGAGATCAGACAGATAAGCAATCGCTGCTTCGGTTCCGGCCATGCCTTCATGATTCAGCGTTCCAGTTTCAAACTTGAACGGCGCATTCGGTTCCTGTGGCCTAACTTTGTAGGCATGCAAGCGTTCCAAAAGCTCGTGCTTGCCGTATAGAACCCCGATATGCGGGCCAAAAAATTTATACGCCGAACAAACCAGAAAATCGCAATCGAGACTTTGGACGTCAATCGGTGCATGCGGCGCATAATGCACGGCATCGACATAAACCAGCGCGCCCACAGCATGCGCTTTTTGAATGATGCGGTTGACCTCATTGATCGTGCCCGTGGCATTCGAAGCCAAGCCTACAGCTACGAGCTTGGTTTTGCTCGAAAGAAGCTGATCCAGCCCGTCATAATCGAGCGTGCAATCTTCCGGCTTGAAATCCAAAAAACGGATTTTGATTCCTCTTTCCTGTAGAGCCAGCCACGGCGAAATATTGGCGTCGTGATCGAGGCGTGTGACCATGATCTCGTCGCCTTCCCGCCAGTCATGGCCGAGGCTGCGGCTGAGGTGAAACGTGAGCGTGGTCATATTTGCGCCAAATACAATTTGGCTTGAAGCAGCAGCATTAAAAAAATCCGCCATCGCTGCACGCGCGTTATGCAAAATTTCATCCGTGCGTGCACTGGTGGCAAAGGCGCCATGAGTGTTCGCATTGTGCGCGATCAAATAATTCGACATGGCGTCGACGACGCGCTGCGGCACTTGCGTGCCGCCGGGGCCGTCGAAATAAATCGCCGGCCGGCCGGCCGCATCGCGTTGTTGCAAAGCGGGAAATTCGCTGCGAGAAGAGGAAAAATTCGGAGTCATGCTGGGTTCTTTCATTCTAATGACATGTTACAATGAACAATTTATTTAATCAGCATCACTTGGAAGCCAAACTCTCGCGAGGGTCGAGCAAAAACTTTTGCAACAACTCAAAAAATTTGCCCACGTGCAAGCCATCCATCAAAGCATGATGCACCTCGACGGAAACGGGCATGGTAATGGCATTTGCGACTTGATGGTACTTGCCAAACACGATTTTGGGCACAGAACTTTGTGTTTTCAAGCGCTGTGCGTGAGCAAAACTTGTAAACGAAACCCAGGGGATGACGGAGCAATGAATCAAATCATCGCGCTCGTCGTGAGGCTCCAGCTTCTCGTCGCCATGTTGTTGCAGCCGGGCAGAAGCGTCCTCATGAAATTTGACAAAGGCGGGATGATAATCAAAATAGCAGAAGCCGAAGGTTTGATCGGCATGCAAAACGGTCGAGCCGGCGTGAATCACGTCATGAATCAGCACGCGCTCGCCACGAATGCGATAGCGAAATTCTTCGATGAGATTGGCGGTTTTGAGGGCCAGATATAAATAAGCGATGAAAAAAGAAACTCCATGTTCTTCGGCATAGGCCAGCAGCGGCGAGACTTCCACTTCCGCACAAATATTGAAGAAAGGATCCTCAAAATTCAGGAAGAAATGGAAATGGTTTTTGCGGTGCCACTGTTCGAGGTTCAAATATCCCGGCATGGTATACACTCAGCGCGCTGGTTCAAAACTCTTAGGACGGTTGAAATCGCGGCTTAAAACGCTTGCGCATAAATTTCAAAAAAATCTGCTTCCGTCAAAGTGCGGGGATTGAATTTGCCCGTCCATTCCTGCAACGCAGCTTGCGCGAGCACGGGCAAATCTTTTTCGTCCACATGACAATCTCGCAAGCGCAACGGCAATTCCCCGAGAGTTAGAAATTCTTTTATCATTTCGGTTAAGGTCTCACTGCCATTTGTTTGTTGCATTCGAGATCTGCCCACGGTTGCAAGCAAAGCCGCGTAATCTTCGCCGGCAACGGTGCGGTTGAATCGAATGACATGAGGCAGCATCAAGCCCACGGCGATCCCATGCGTGACGCCATATTTTGCCGTCACCGGATTGGCGCAGGCATGGGCTGCGCCGAGCATGGAATTTTCAATGGCGTGCCCGGCGAAATGCGCGCCCAAAAGCATCTCCGCGAGTATAGAAAGATCGTTGGAATTTTGCAAACTCGGAATGAAATTTTTTGAAAGCAAGTGCCAGGCTTCTTTTGAAAACATGCGTGCGATCGAATGAGCTTGCGTTGAAACAAAACTCTCGAGGGCGTGTGCGATCGCATCAATGCCGGCAATAGCCGCCACTTTTTTTGGAACGGAGGCCAACAAGGTCGGGTCGAGAATCACCACGCGAAAACGCGCTTTCAAATCGCCGCAGGCCATTTTGCGATGAGTGACTTCTTGCGTGATTAAGGCATAGGATTGCGCTTCGCTGCCGGTGCCGGCGGTGGTGGGAATACCGATCGACGGCAACATGGGTTTCGTCGCTTTGCCAAAGCCCCAATAATCTTCGATCTTGCCGCCGTTGGTGAGCAGAAAATTGATGCCTTTGGCGCAATCCATCACGCTGCCGCCGCCGAGGGCGATAATAAAATCGACCGCATGCTCATGTGCGAACGCTGTACCTTTTTCGACGTGGACAGTCGTGGGGTTTTCTTCGATTTGATCAAAAATAAATGAGGTGAGGTTTTCTCGCGCCAGGTTGAGCAAAGCCTTTTCAACATGGCCGGAGGTGATTAAGCCACGATCAGTGACCAGCAACATCCGGCGACCGCCCAGTTCTTTTACAAATTCACCGAGGCGTGCGAGTTCATTTTCTCCAAAAATAACACGGATGGTGGAATTAAAATCGAATGTTTGCAGCATGGGCGAATTTCACAAGTTTTGCGACCAGCATCGGGCGGGATGAATTAGTGGATGACAGGATTGGAGGAATGCTGAAAGCGCGATCAATACACCTCCCTTCAAATTCAGTAGGAGGCAAAATCAATCGTACACGTCACGTCGATGGCCAATGTGTATGACGAAGTATTTGAACAGCGTAGCTCATCGGCGGTTTTGCTCAATCTCAGCGACAGCATCTTCAAAAGAGATGGCCTCGTCATCGGAAGCTTTGGCCGTGTCGTATGCACGTAGTGCTTCCAGTTCTTCAAGCTCTTCGAGCAGCCTGCGATAGGCTTCGATGTCTAAAAGCACGCTCACACGCCGCCCATGCTCGTCAACCACAAAACGTTCTTGCAGGGAAATCATTTTAAATCTCCACGACAATATTGGTTTTCCTTAATTGCACCGAAATAAAATATTAGACTCTCATCCAAAAAGCAAGAACCAAGTCACTTCCTTATTTTGTTTGAAACGCTCTTTGCCGATACAAATGCTCGAAGAGATTGCCTTCATGCGGCTGATCCCATGAAATTTTGTTGGTGGGAATCGGGCCGATGTTTAGGCGATCGACATTGGGCGAAGAGAAAAGCGCTTGGGTGAAGGCTTCGTCTTTTGTGAGGGCTGTCAAAACAAGAGTCGAGCCGATTCGATTCAGCAATTCCTTCTGGGGCGCTTCAACTACGCTGGCAAAGGGAAATAAAAATTCAACGTTCGCCAAAGGATGTTTGGCATCTTCGCACCAAATGATCGTCGGCAACAGAAACGTGCAGCCGTCTTTTTCAACCAGGCGTTTGCCTTCACGATATTTGGCTGTCAAATCTTCCGCGCCGGAAACGTGAAGCTGTTGGTCGATCATATCTGAAATACGCGCGGCAAATTTTTTGTTGGTGAATGCCGAAATTTGCGCCTGCGGATCGTCCATAGGACGCGCTTCAACCTTGGCCAAACGTTGCGCCAGGGCCTCCGCAATTTCGCGGCCATGTGCGGGAACCCAAATGCCGGAGGCATTCAAGCAGGAACGCCCGCCGTTTTCGACAATCGATGCGGCCATCAAATCGAGATGCTGTCCCCAATCATTGATTTGATCTTCAGCAATAATGATTTTGCTCCAGCCGGGCCCGTGAATTTCTACACGCGGATCATTGGCCCACGCTTGCACGCTGGATTGATCGCCGAAAAACATGGCGCGGCCGCAACGCAACAAAATTTCGGTTGCGCCGGAATGATCGGAAGGATAATAGCTGAAAGCTTCCGGCGGGCAGCCCGCGGCGATGAACGCTTGCGCAATACGGAACGGCGTCCACGGCTCTTCGCGTCCCGGCTTCAAAACGAGCGGGACTTTCAACGGAATTGCCGGCAGCCATAGCGAATGCACACCGGGCGAATTGCTGGGCAAAATCGCGCCCAATGCTTGCGTTTGACAAGAAAAACTCAACGTCGTCTGCTTGTGCTCGATCCAGCCGGAATCCAAAACGGAAAGATCAAGGCCGCGCATGAGGCCTTGCAAAATGGTTTGCATCTCTTTCAGTACACGCTCGATCTTTGCCATGTTTCTGCGGCAAAGCGTGTGCGGCATGCCGGTGGTTGCAGAAAGCTGTTGCACATAATCTGCCGGGCTTTGCGAAATGCCGTCGAGCGGCAATGCGGCATTCATGAATAAATCCGCCGCTTTGCCGCACATGGCAACCAACTCTGCCGCGGGAATCTCTTGCAAGCGGTGGCGATGATTTTTCGCTTGCGCAAAATCTTTGGCAATCAAACCGCGATTGGCCTGGCTGACGGCGGCAACCGGCTCGCTGTCGCGAAAATGTTTGAGCGCTGCCGTATCTAAACTTTTGTACGGCTGCCCGGCGCGGAGAAGAGGGATGTGAAGCATAGCGTAGTTCGTGATTCGTGATTTGTGATACGTAAGAAGTAATGCGTAATCACGCATTACGTTTTAGAGCGTATTTGAAAAGCCCGTTTGCCGAGTCATTGCGAGGCGTCTTTTTGCCGAAGCAATCTCTTCGCAACGTGCAACTTCATAAAATGAGATTGCTTCGCCGATAAAGCCAGCTCGCAATGACGGTATATAATGACTTTTCAAATGCTTTCTTAGACATTACGACCAGGCGCGAGCCCGCTGAGCAACCGCCCAATGAGAGCCGCGAGCGCCATCATGATTCCGTTAATCACAATTCCGAAAACGCGCCCGATCATGGCTTGCGACATGGGCATGGTCAATTGTTCCGGAGGATTCGTGAGAGCGTCGGCCATCGAGATGGAAAATTTGGCCGGATCAATATTCAACGCATCCCAGTGCACAAAATAAGTGTTGAGGCCGGCGGCGTAACTGACGAGCGTGGCGACAAAGATGAGAATCTGCGCCCACACGCCGATGCTGGCGCCGACCAAAGCCGTGCCTTTCCAATCGAACCCTCCGATGCGGTGCGAAAGCGCGCCGAAAAAGATGCTGCTCAACAGCGTCACAGAATAGATGGAAAACATCGCATTGCCGCGCGGCGCATAAGGCACGCCGGCCAATCCCAAACTGAAGCGCGCCACCGTCCAAATGAGAATCAACAAGAACGGCAAACGCACGAAACGTAGAACGGAACTCAACATGATTTCCTCCTCCTCAAAAGATGAATTGATACGTAAGAGGTAAAACGTAATGCGTAAATTACGGATTACGTTTTACGAATTACACTAGTAAACCCCGACCACAACCGACTCCTGCAACCGCGAGAACAGCCGCAAACTGGTGACGCCATCCCAAGGATATTTTTCAATCGGCTCGGCGCGCTCGCCTTCATCGCGTTCGAGAAAACGCGGCATGAAAAATTCTTTGGTCAAAGTCGTCAACATCACGCGACCGGTTTGGCCGTATGCAACTGTTTCTTCCGGGTTATCCGGATTGACCAGCTCGAACACCGCGCGCGGTGAAGGCGGATAATAGGTAATCGCGTAATTATCTTTTGGATCGAAAGGCTTGTGGCAAGCAAGTCCCATCAAAGTATTGCCATAAGTCGGCACAAAGTCAACTCCCGGCACTAATTCTTCACGCGCGAAGCGATGGAACTGCGCATTCATTTCCGTGCCGCCGCAAAAGATGCCGGTGATGCCGTATTTAACCAGATTGATTTTTTCGCACAAAGCTTCGAGCAGCTTGGGCGTGGTGAAGAGGCATTTGATATTTTCATGTGCGCGCAAGATGGTCAAGCCTTGATCGATGACATGCGTTTTGTAAGCTTCCAGTTCCTGAATCTTGCCGCGCTTGATCAATTTATTCACCCAGCGCGGATCGAGATCGACGTGAAAGGCGATGCCGCCGCGGTGTTGCGCGAGGTGCTCGATCGATAAACGCAATCGGCGCGGACCGGTCGGGCCGAGCATCAGCCAATCACTATTGAATGGAAAAGTATCCGGCGAAAGTGTTGCGCTGAACATTTCGTAGTCAATGCGAAAATCATCAATGCCGATGCGGGTCTTGGGCACGCCGGTGGTGCCGCCGGTTTCAAAAACGTTGATGGGCTTGTTGGCCAATGCTTTCGGCACCCAACGCCGCACCGGACCACCGCGCAGCCAGCCGTCATCAAAATGACCGAGCACTTTGAGATCGGCATAGCTGCCGATTTCTTTGCGCGGATCGAAATCCAGCTTGCGCGCAAATTCCAGCCAAAACGGGCAGCCGGTATCGGGATTGAAATGCCATTGCACCATTTCGCGTACGTGCGCGTCGAAGCGCTGGCGCGCTTCTTTGATTTGGTTTGATAGAGGATTCTTTTGAATTTCCATGCGGGTTTCCACGTGTGAGCTGGTTGTCAGAGTTCAACGATCTCTCTTAACGGGAGTTTGTTTGATAAGTAATACATTCATGTCATCCTGGAAGAATCTTTTTGAGAATTAAGCACAGTGCTGGTTCTAAAAAGGATTCTTACAGAATGACATTTAGAACGGAGTATGCGAACTCACTGCCTGCTATTCAATCGCCAGCTCATAACAAGCCGCTTCACGATCATTGCGCACCAACAAATATGCGCCTGCCAGCGCAGGATGGTTCCACGTTTTGCCGTCCAACGCGGCAAAGCGTGAAAGTTCGCGATGTGCTTGCGGTGCAGCTTCAACCAACACCACTTCGCCATTCTCCGCCTGCACGAGCAAAACGTCTTCAACCAAAATGACTTGCCCATGGCCGTAACGTCCTCCCTTCCACTTGCGCTCGCCATTGGCCGGATCGAGACAAACCATGATGCCATCGTCCAGGCCGTAAATATATTCATTGTGCAACACGACGTTCGTAAATTTGGCTTTAAGACGGGGCGTCTCATAAATCAGCGTGGCTTGCCACTCGCCGTTTTCATTGCGCTGAATTTGAAACAGCTTGCAACCGATGCCATAGCCGCTCGAAACGAAAACGCGATCGCCGGCCAGCGGCAAGGGCTGAGAGACGCATTCAGTATTGCCCGGCCAGGGATGTTGCCACAAAATTTTTCCAGAACCGGGATCATGAGCAACAACATTTGCGCGATTGAATATCAAAATCTGGGGCTGCCCGCACAACGTTGCAAGCACAGGCGAGCTGTATCCGGCGCGGTCGTCACCCGCGCTCCACACGCGGTCGCCGCTATCTTTGTGATACGCGACCAAGGATTTGCCGTTCGCGCCGCCGGCGCTGACCACCACCAAGCTATCGTGCACCAAAGGCGAAGAAGCCATGCCGTAATTATTGACCTCGGCATCATTGTCTGCGCAAATATTTTTGGACCAGATTCTTTCACCGTTGGCCAGGTTCAAACAATTGAGCAGGCCGGTTGCGCCCAAAGTATAAACGCGATCGTGCACGATCGCCGGCGTGGCGCGCGGGCCGGTGCCGGCAAGAGGCGACTCATATTTGACATTGTCGCCGCGTCTCCATATCACTTTTCCTGTTTTGAGATCATATCCCATCACCATTTCTTGTTCGCCGCGCTGTTCTTGCGTGACCGCAAAATCGCCGACTACCGCAAACGCAGACCAGCCGAAACCGACAGGCTGGCGCCACAAACGCCGCGGTGGTTGCTGCGCCCAATCGCGCGCCAATTTGATGCCGTTTTTTTTGGCGTCTCGATTCGGACCCAAAAATTGTGGATAATCGTGGCCGGGATTCGCATTCGCTTTTGCAAGAGTTGTCGTGGAAACTGCTTTGTGCGGAGCTTCGGTAATTGCCTTTTCAACCACAGCTTTCTTTTGATCAGTTGGCGAGGGCAAATACACAGGTGAAGCCGGCATTGTCGAAATTGAATCAACACGAGCTGCCGTACTATTCGCCAACGCAACAACGGGCGGCTTTGACCAGCGAAATTCCAAAACAGGGATGACGTTGCCGCTCACGCCGCGCACGCGAAGTAATGCGGTGATGGTCACGGACAGTAAAATGACTGTTGCGAAAACGCTCCATCGGATCTTCCCGCGCAAACGCGAGAAAAAGAGCAGCCAGATCAAAAGAAGCAAGATTGCAATGACCGCCACACCCGCGGTGGTCATGAACTGGTGTTGGTGATTGAGATCGTTTTTGATCCAGGTGTAGGCGCCGGCGATTGCCGCCAGAATTACAATCACGGCAACCGGCCACCAACGCACGCTTCGTTTCGATTCGGTTTGTAACTTCATCTAAACGGCTTTCTTGTTTCTGCGCATTTTGCTATAAGCCGGAGAATAGGCTTCAATTTTGCGCATGGCGTCACGGTCATAAATCCGTTCGCCACAATCAGGGCATTCATGAAATTCCAACGCTGGCACGACATAAGTTTCGCCCTGAAACTCGTCTTTAAAATTCCGTTTGACTCTTTTGATCCTTTTGCCGCCGCAAGTTGGGCAGATTGTAATTTTGAGTGCCATAATGATCACCGTCTGTCAGACCGATCTTTTGGAAGAAATGAGAAAATAATAAGTTTCTTCACTCGCTTCTCGCGCGAACTTGCCTTTTGTATAAATGAACAGCCCTTCCAGATTGGTACTTTGGATAACATAAAGAGACTCTTTCTACTTCCACAAAGGGCTTCGCGAGCGAATAGTTTTATAAATGGCGACAGCATTGAGAATCGACTCGATAACGTCCTGTTCGGTGATGCCATCTATTTTCATTTCAATACGCGCTTTTTCACTGAACTCGTAACGTCCAACAATAATCAAGCGCTTGATCCGTATCAAAACGTCGCTCATTGTTTAAGCCTCCACCTCATCCCAGATTCTCACATGATTCGTCTCCGGCAGAAAAAGGCTCCCGATGATAAAAGTCATGAGCGCGATGGCAATGGGATACGCCAAGCCCGCATACATGTTGCCGGTCGCAGCGACGATGGCCGAGGCAATCAGCGGCGTGAAGCCGCCGAACTCGCCGTTGCCGAGATGATAGGGCAGCGACATCGAAGTGTAGCGAATCTTTGCCGGAAAAAGCTCGACGAGAAAAGCCGCGATCGGGCCGTATGCCATCGTCACGTAAATCACTTGAATAAAAACCAAAACCGTGAGCATGACCGGATTCACCGGATTGGCGAATTTGTTCATCGCCATATAAATCGGCACGTATGTGAACGCGGCGAGCAAGCACCCGGCCATCATGATTTTTTTTCTTCCGAGGCGATCCGAGAGTTTTCCAAACACGAGAAAGAACGGCGTGCCCAAAGCCAGCGCGATGGCAATAATAATATACGCAGTGACGTAATCGACTTTGAGCGTGGTTTGCAAAAAATAAAGCGCATAAAACTGTCCGGTGTACCACACCACTGCTTGCCCGGCGGTCGCGCCGAACAATGCAAGCAGAATCAATTTCCAGTTGCGCTTGTTGCCGAAACTGTCTTTGAGCGGCGCTTTGGAAGTTTTGCCGGCATCTTTGAGCTTGCTAAACAGCGGTGACTCGCGCAACTTCATGCGAATGTACAGCGACAAGGCCAAAAGCAATGCAGACAGAAGGAACGGAATTCGCCAGCCCCAGGATTTGAAAGCTTCATCGCCAACCGAAAGCCTTGTCGCCAGCACCACGGCAAGCGCAAGAAAAAATCCGAGCGTGGCCGTGGTTTGAATGAAGCTGGTGTAATAGCCGCGTTTGTCATCGGGCGCGTGCTCGGCGACGTAAGTTGCCGCGCCGCCATATTCACCGCCCAAAGCGAGGCCTTGCAACAAGCGCAACAATACTAAAATGATCGGCGCGGCAATGCCGATTTGATCGTAAGTTGGCAACAGGCCGACGGCGGTTGTGGCCAAGCCCATGATCGTGAGCGTCACGAGAAAGGCATATTTGCGTCCGATCAAATCGCCCACTCTGCCAAAGATCACTGCGCCAAACGGCCGCACCGCGAAGCCCGCGCCGAACGTTGCCAAGCTTGCAAGAAACGCGACCGTGGGATTTCCGGACGGATAAAATAAAGTAGAAAAAAATACCGCTAATGTGCCATAAAGATAAAAGTCATACCATTCGATCATCGTGCCGGCGGAAGAGGCGGCAATGACGTGGCCGATTTTGTAATCGTGCGACGTGCTTGTCTTAAGTGTAGATGGATGAGGCGGCGGCATTTTCATGGTGTGTCTCCAGAGAGGTGGCTAGTCGTTGCTCCATCCACCACTTGCTGCGACTGTTATTATAAAACTTTGCAAAAATGAATCGCGCGCTCCGCCTCTTTATAACCAATGGCGAGATGCGCTTTGAAGCTCACTTCGTTGTGCAACGCGCAATCGCTGGCCATCTCGCGGCAGCCACGCGCACGCGCCCATTGCTCGGCGGCTTCAACTAACGCGCGCCCCACTGCTTGCCGGCGCAAATCCGGATCGACATACCAACCTTCAATGTAACCGACGTTTCTTGTGTCACAACCTTCAGCATAATAACGAATGCCTGCTTCAAGGAAACCGCCGAGCTTGTCGTTTTCACGCTCCGCCACAAAAACCGCCGTGTTGGGTTCAGGTTGATGAAGATAGGCATCGATCTCCTGTGTATGATCATCGCCCGAGTCGGGCCACAGCATCTCCCGCATGCGCAGCCACTCATCACGGTCACTTTTTTGTGCTTCGCGAATGAGCATGGCCTTTAATTTGGTTCTTGATACTCATCAACCTGGTACTTGGTTTTGAACTCCGAATACTCTTGTCGTAGTTGCATGCAAAAAGTTTCAAGTTCCTGCCGCGTTGGGCTTACGATCAACGCCAATCCCTCACTGCTGTATGAATCAGCATTCTTCAAATTATAGGTGTCAACAAACACAATCATGGCCATTGGATCATCCGGCAACTTGTCTTTGGCTTTTTGCTTTCTTAATTCTCTTCTTGAACTACTTTCATCAGATTCTCGAACCAACCGGTAATGAGATTTGAGCATGGGAAAAAAAGTATCCGGATAGATCGCGATGATAACGTCGGGATCAAGAGGTTCCCAATAATCGGGCTCATTCGTTTCCAAAACCTTCTCGATCGTCGTAATCAGATCGTCTTGTCGATACTGGTTCGCTTTGAAAGCGCCAAAGCTTCGTGCGCTCCAATGTTCGTTGTGGCGCTTCAGCAAGGCATCGTTGATCAGAGGCTCGTTTTCCCAAAGAAACAAAACTTCGTATTGCACCCAGCCTGCTTTATCAAATTCTCGAAAGCTGATTTCAAGGGTGAGGCGGTTTGAGGTTAGTTTTGCCATTTCACGTATGATTGCAGTATGCCGGAACGATCATATTCGATCTCGTTTAGCTGCGCCAACTTTTGTTCCAATCTTTGCTTGAGTTGATATTCGCCGGCCCAATTTACATATTCGTCATCTCCCCCCTCCAAATCCTCCGCGGTGAATTGTGACATGAATTGCTCGGATGAAATGCCATATTTTTTTTCAAAGGGAAGCAGGCGTTTTGCAGCCATGTCCAAACCAAGCTTCAGCCTGGCAATTTCAGCTTGAATGGCTGATTTGATGAGATGCAAAATGTTGCCATCATCTTGCTTTGATTGGATTGAAAGAATTATGCTCATTCTATTTCTCCGCTCGTCCTGTGACATTCTTCAGACCAATATTGGCGTGAGATAATACCTCTATTTCACCTGCAACGCAAACAACGTCGAACGATTGGTCACGTACAACACGCCGTTCTTCGCCACCGGCGAGGTATAAACCGCGCTGCCCATATTGACTTCGTACAGCAGTTCTTTTTCTTTGGCAGCTTTCAAAACAGCAACGTCACCATCTTCGTCGCCGATATAAACTTTGCCGTCGGCAACCAGCGGCGAACCCCAGATCGCGGCAAAGGTGTCATACGACCAATGCAATTCGCCGGTTTGCACATTCAAACAATATACAAAACCGCTGAGATCGGCGGTAAAAAGCAGACCGTCAACAATAGCAACGGTGGACATGGTGCGATTAAAATCTTTATAACCGCGATGCCAAACCGTTGCGGTCTTGGTCACGTCGCCTTTTTGCGTCGCGTCGATCGCATACAAATGGCTAATGCCTTCGCCGTGCTCGGGATCTTGGCCCAGGCCGATATAAACTTTGTCTTCATAAATTACGGGCGTTCCGATGAAATCATTTTTCGTGCCCGAGCCGCCAAGCTCGTAAAATGCGTCCGGCGGATTGCAATCGAATTTCCAAATCAGCTTGCCGGTTTGCGGCTCGAAAGAATAAAGCACGCCGTCGCCGCCCGGGAAAATCACTTGCGGCACGCCTTTGATCACGCTGTATGCCGGATTCGACCATTGGCCGTGCATGATATTCGTGCCCGGCGAATTGTCCTGCCATGCGAGCTGGCCGGTGTTCTTATTCACCGCGATGAAGCTGGGCGCATGCGGCGAGGGAATGTGAATGTGGCCCTCGTCCACGCCATTGGCCGTGACCACAAAAAGCATATCGCCGGCGGCGATGGGCGAACACACCGCGAGATTATGCGGAAACACCTCCAATTCGCCGATCATGTCATATTTCCAAATCACGTCCGCATCGCTGCGGCTGGTGTCGGCTTCGGTTTTGAAGGGGCCGTCATTTTCGCCGTCGAGAAAACCTTCGGTATCAACACAAATCACTTCCGCGCGATTGGAAATATAATAAAGCCGGTCGCCTTCAATATACGGGCTCGAGCACACGCCCTGCAAAGGCCAGTCATTCACGCGGCCGGAGGCGAGCTTGGTCGAAGTTGCCTGCCATAAAAATTTGCCGTCGGATTCTTGAAAACACATGACCACGCCGTGATCGCCGGTGAGCTTGGGGTTGCGTTTGCCTTCGTTATTCGTGCCGACAAAAACCTTGCCGCCGCTAATGACGGGATTGCCGTAGGTTTGCGAGCCTAACGGCGCACTCCATTTGATATTCAAGCCCGAGCCCGGATCCCATTTCTCCGGCAAATTCTTTTCGTTGGAAATCATGTTGCGCTCGGTGGTGCCACCCCACATGGCGGGTTCGATGGAATAAAAACCGATCGTCAAAACCGTCGCTGCACCGACCAGCAAGCGCAGTTTATTATAATTGTTTTCCGGGAAAAATTTTTTGAAGTCCATATTGAAGCTTCCTCACAAAGTTTTTATGATACCACCAAAATGAAAGCCGGGAAAGCATACCGGGCTTTCAAGCTTTCAGCTTTTCTTCGTAAGAGCGAATGCCTTTGCGAATTTGATCGCAAAGTTTTTTAGATGCAGCGAGAGTATTTAATTTTAGAACTGTCTGCTCTGCTTTCGCAATCCAAATGGCAGATTTGAATTGCGCAGCAAATTCGCCGGAGGTCAAATCATAATCAGCAAAGATACGTTGGCGATGCAGATCGTTAAGTGAACGGGCTATCTGGATTCCTTCATCTACACCGCAATTATTAAAACGAGCTGGCAATTGTCCGTGAGCCTGCGGACCTCGCGCCGTTTGAAAACCTAGTTTAAGAAGAAATGTAGAAGCCTCATGAAATAAAGCATAATAGGCTCGACTCACTGCCGAGCGATACGCAGCCTCGGATGGTATATTCAAAAACTTCTTCGCAACGTCTAAAAATAGCATTGCTTCCATAGTATTAGAACCCTAAAAGAATCTTCTCTCCTTTGTCTGGGGGCACGAGCTTGACCATCCGTGATGTGAAACAATCATATTGTTCGAGAATGATCTCCTGCGTTCCAACAACTTTTATCTCAATCGCGATCCAACTTCTATTTTCCACATCCCAGTCAACTTCGTACATGAGCTGTACCTCCCGCACTGTTGGAAAACATTCGTATACCAAACGCACCGCGGTTTCCAAATCTGGAATCAAATCATTGGCAACCGCAAACTGCCAAACTTCATCGGAAGCGGCAAGACCCCCGATTCGCCTCTCGACTCGTCTTGGTTTTACAACTGAGGATGATTTTGCGGTCGAGTGAACTGCCACGGATTCGGCGATACGCGAAGGTGAGTTTTTTTTCTCAGTTGCGCGATAAGATCGTCGAGGAGATGGCTTGGACGACGACGTTTTCTCGGTCATACGATGGCCTCAAATCACCAAAACTCAATTGCTCTTCGTGACTTTGATATTGTCAAAATAAATATCCGACGGCGAATAGCCGTACAATCCAGGGCTGCCTTCGTAATTGGGCAGGTCATCTTCCAAAGTAATATTCCAAGCTGCCGGTTCCTGCTCGGCCTTGGGCCACACTTTGCCTTTCACCGTTGCTTTCTTTCCGGCGAAATCGACTTGCAGCTTCATCGTGTACCAAACGTCGGGGTCCCATTTGAAATCGGCATTTTTTGATTCCAACAATTCCGCGCCCCAGGTGCGAAGCTGCAAACGCTGCGACACACCCATCAGGTCGAGTGTGTAGCGATAAGCGTTGAGCCCGATGTCCGGCAATTGGCGTTTCTTCGTGCCCAAAATATCCGCTTGAATGGTGTAACCTTTCATTTGTCCGGGCCCGAGGAAAATGTCTGAGCGATTCAATCCCACGGTGGCCGGAGGTTTGACCAAAACCTTGTTGCCATTTTTCGTTTGTACGGAAAATTTGTTGGCCGCGCCGACAAAATAATCCGGCACTTTGCCTTCGGTAGTGGATTCAAAATCTTCCTGCCGAGGAACACCGGCAATTACACGCACACGCGCCGTGCCTTTGAGATTTTCAAAAGCAGCGGTGATCGTGCCGGCCTGCGTACTTTTATTTTTGTCGAAAGTGAATTCGCCGCTTTTGCCGGCCAGGGCGGCGAGATCAGTGGTCCATGTCGCATTCACTTCGCGCAAGAACCGGCCTTGTGCATCAAACGCGCGTGCGCGGAATTTGGTTTTTTGACCCGGCGTCAATAAAACTTCTGCCGGCACAATTTGAAGATGACTCGGCGCGCCGCTGTTGGTTGCCGGTTCATGCAATACGACGGCAACGGGCGGCGTCATTTTGAACGGCGCACTTTTATCACCCAAACAATAAATGCCGCTTTCCGAGGTGAAGTAGATACGTTGATACGCGATCGCTGGCGCGCCATACATTTCCGCGTAGCGGCCGTCCTTCACCGTGATTTTTTCCGCGTCCAAAGATTCGCATTTATCCGCTTCCGGTTTGAGGATATGAAACCAGCCATTCACTTCGGTCGCATAAATTTTGCCGTCGGCCCAAACCGGTGAGCCTTTGCCAACCGTGCCGAGATTGTATTGCCAATAACGTTTGCCGTCGTTGGCGTCAATGCAAAACAAATTGCCGGAGTTGTCGATCACATATAGGCGGCCGCCATGAATCATCGGCGAAGGATAACCGACTTCGCAATTGTCGAGGCGCCAAACCTCGTGCGTTTTGGTGACGTCACCCGCGCCGGTGCCGTCGATGCATACCACGCGGCCCATAACGGTAGTGTCGAGGTTTTCTTCGCTGTGCATGGCATAAACGCGATTGCCTTCAACCACCACGGAAGAATTGATGGCCGCTTTCGACAAGTTAAATTCCCAAACTTTTTCACCGGTGCGCGCTTTCATGGCGAGAATGGCGCCGTTGCCGCCGCCGGCGATGAGCAGGCGCTGGCCGCCAATCACCGCAACCACCGGCGTGGAATAATTGGTGTCAATCGGCCTGCTGCCCGGCTCGGCTTCCCAAACCAATTCGCCGGTGCGTTTATCGAATGCAAAGAAACGATGTCCCATTGCGGTTTGATTGCCCCAGCCCATGTTCAAAAAACTAATGATGACGAGATTTTCATCGACGAGAGGCGTTTGCGTGCGCCCGCCGTAGCCCGAGAAGCGGCCAAACTCTTCCGTCAGCGAACGCGACCACAAAATTTTGCCGTCGCGATTGTAGGCATAAAACATTCCGCCTACGCCGTAGGCATAAACATTTCCCGTTTCCGGATCGCCGGCCAAACAACTCCAGCCCACGCGATTGAACGGCACCGTGGTGAGAAAAACATTGAAACGATGCTCCCAAAGTTGTTTGCCGTTCGCGGCATCGAAACAGGCCACCACCTCCTGCCGCGCCAATTTTTCCCCGGCGCGACCGATGACATACACGCGGCCATTCATCACCACCGGCGTGGAGCGGCCGATGAAGTCCGCTTTCCAAATCAAATTTTCGCCATTCACCGACCAGCTTGATACCAATCCGGTTTCGGTAGAAGTTCCATTCTGCTGCGGCCCGCGCCAGCTTGGCCAATCGGCCGCGCGAAGATTCGTGCCCGCAATCAACAAAAATAGAATGCAGCCGATCATGCGATACATTTTTCCGGAATCCATTCACTCACCTCGTTTCTAAGATCAAACAGCTCTTGCTTTCGCAAGAATTTATCATTTTTAAGACGAATTTATGCGAGTTTCGTTGCAAGGCCGATCATGCAGGCAAAGTGAAAATGCGAAACCTTTTCAGGAAAGTCAAGCCGAAGAAAGCGCTTGCGCTTTGGAATGGGGTTTGTTATTGTGGGCTTCGTTTGAGGAAAGATGAAAATGGTATCGGAGAGAAATTGGGCCCGTTGGAAGAGAGAGCACGAAGAATTTCAAAAGAAATGGCGCGCCCACATGGAGGAGTCAAGCAAAGCGCTAGAGGAATTTAAGCAAAAACTGCGCGAATTACGGTTACGATACGGCAGTGAGAAACAGCAATCGAACTAAGTAAGGAGAATGTTATGCCTGCAAAACCACGTCCAAAACCGAATAAGCTCGATCAAGTGATCAACAAACTCGACCTCGTTGCTCGCGAAGTCAAACGTCAAGGGCAAGAGCTGAAACAGCATGGGCAAATGCTCGCGCAGCATGGGGAAGTGCTCAAGCAGCATGAACAAAAGATTGAGAAACAGGGAACTGAGATCACCCACAAAATTGAGCAGCAGGGGATCGAACTCACACAAAAGATCGAGCAGCAGGGGATCGAACTCACACAAAAGATCGAGCAGCAGGGGATCGAACTCACACAAAAGATCGAGCAGCAGGGGACAGAATTTTCGCAAAAGCTTGATAATCTGGAAAGCAGACTAGTGCTTAAATTCGAAGAAAGCAGAGATAGAATGTTCGAGTTTTGGAAAATGCGCGAAAAAAGAATGGACAAGATGGAGGAAGAAAACAAGCAATTCCGCGACCAGATGCTTACGCTGATGGATGGCAGCACGAAGGATTACGCCCGTTTTGATGAAAGTAAAAACATGTTGGGCGCCGGCATTGATCGTGTGCAAAACGGGCTCGACGCTGTGAAAACTTCCGATGACAGGCAGAATCGAATTCTTACAGATCACGAAAGCCGGCTGGTGAAGCTTGAAGCCGGATCGGCGGCAAATTAATTGTGCGCCGGCCCGCACAAAATGTTCTTTTTCTAAAATCTCCTATCCCCCTTTTTTCTGCAAACCCCCTCCTTGCAAAGTATATTTTTGGCCGAGATCGTTTTTTGCATTCCAGCGGTTGCTGCCGGACAGGGACGCTTTCGGCTGCGCTTCTCCCACCTGAGAATTTTTTAACGCATTCACGGACGAATCATATCACCTCGTTCATCTTTTGAATTTCAACCCGCGCGAATAGTTGCCGTTCCATGGAAACAGCGAACGGCGCGGACGAGGCACTTTATGTGAAAGGATTGTCACGTGGCGAAATCGCAAGCACTCGCGGCATTTTTTCCTGCCTGCTCGACCCAACACAGATCTGAAACAGATTTCTTCTCCAGCCAATTTCAATGCAGCGCCTCGCCGGCAAAACGAAACCTGCTGGGGGCGATCATTTTCTGTTTGTTCGCCGCGGCGGTCATAAGTTTTGCGGCAGTGACTGCGCATGCCGCACCACTTCCCGATGCGGCCGGCTCGGCTTTGTCAATCAATACGCAATCCAGTTTCAGCAAATCCAACCAAAGCAAAGTGTTCTATCACGACGGCAAATGGTGGGCGATTGCACTGTTGAGCGGAGATTCTGATTGGTATATCTGGCAATTCGAGGCAGGCACGGGCACATGGAATTCCGTGGTGCTGGTGCATACTTCTTCCTCGCGCCGGCCTGATGCAGTGCTGGATGCCGCGAATAATCGCCTTTATATCTTTTTGTCGAATAGCTCCAAATCCGAAATCAAGCGCTATTCCTATAGCAGCGGCGCATGGATGCTGGATTCCGGATTTCCGGTGAGCTTGTCCGATTTTCTCGACGGCGGCACGACCAATCCCATCAGCATGACGCAAGCAAAAGACGGCGCGCTGTGGGTTTTCCGTATGGTCGGCAACAAGCTGGAGGCCAAAAAATCTACGAACCAAGGCAGCACGTGGTCGGGCATTATTACCATTAAAACCGGTTTGAATACTTCTACCGGCACCGCCGACGGCATCGCTTTCAGCAATGCCTCTGCGGAAAATTGCGTGGGTGTGGCCTATGCAGAAACCAACGCCACGGGCAGCCGTTTTGGATTTTTAATGCATCGAGATAGCGACGCGGACAATGTCTGGACTGACGAAACCAGTTCCTTGACTTTTACCGGCAGCGAGCACGCTACCAATGAATTGTGTGTGACGGTGGACGGTGGAAATAATATCTATGTGCTGACGCAAAACGCGAATGCCGCCGGTGCGGAACCGCGCAACACTTTGTACCAACGCAACCCTTCTGGAAGTTGGCAAAGCTTTGCGGTCAACACTTCTGCAAACTGGAAAAATCCGGCCATAGCGGTCGATGCCGTCAATAATGTTTTGTACGCGTTGGGCCTCAACGCCACCAGCGGCCAAGGCGAATATAAAAGTTGTGCGATCGGACAAGAAGCCAATTTGTCCGGCGCGACGGCGACTACATTGTTTGCCAGCGGAACGGCTGCGGATGATTTCACCGATCTGAGCGTGCCGGCGCCGGGCAATTTTGGCGCGGCCCCGGCCTTGATGGTTTGTGCCGATAATAAAGATGCAGATGACATTTGGTATAATCAAATTGCCTTCGGCGGCGGCGGAGGATCAACTCCATTAACGGTGGGAAACCCGGCGGTTTCGCCGAATGAAGCGAATGTCAATGCTTCGTACACGATTTCCCTTACGCTGGGCAGCGCCGGCGCTTTGGTTGGCGGAAGCGGAACCATGACGATCCAATTTCCCAACGACACTTTCGTTCCGGACAACATCGGCACGAGTGAGGTGACCATTAACGGAACGACGGCTTCGACTATAATCGCCAACAGCGCAGCGCGCGAAGTGACGATCACCGCACCGGTGGATTTGGCCAATAGCGACAATGTCACGATCGTGTTGCAAACGGGCGCGAGTTTATTGAATCCTTCTGCTTCCGGCAATAAAACTCTTTCGGTGCGGACCAGCGCCGAGCCCTCGCCAGTTGCTTCGCCCAATTATACCATTTCTTCGGCAACCAGCAGCGTGTCTTCTGCAACGGTTACACCCACTCCAAATTTAACCAGTGCGGCCGCAGCTTATGCCCTCAACTTTACTCTTGGCGCCCATGGCCGATTGCTGGCGGGCAGCAGCACGATCACAATCACTTTCAACAATGCGACCACCGTCAGCGGCGGCAGCATCGCCGGCGCGCAAATCAATGGTGTGAATGCGAATGCCACCGGCAACAGCGCCGGGAAAACCGTGGTGCTGACGGCGCCGGCTTCGTTGAGCTTGAACAACGGCGCAGCGGTTACGATCAGCTTGCCGGCTTCTGCCCTGATGAATCCCGCGAGCAGCGGCAATTACACGCTCACGGCCGCAACCAGCGTCGAGACCGCGCCCACGACTTCCAATTCCTATGCAATCGCGTTAGGCACGTCTTTAACCGTTGGAACAATTTCTTTTTCCACCAACGAAGCCAACACGAGTTTTAATTGCACCATTCCCTTGACTTTGGGCAGCGGCGGAGCATTGAGCGCGGGCAGCGGCACGATTACGGTTCAGTTTCCGGACAACACCTTTGTGCCGGGTGGCATCGCCGCCAATCAAGTTACGGTCAACGGCGCGTCCGCGAGCGCAGTGACTTCCAACAGCGGCACACGCGAAGTGATCATTACCGTGCCGAATAATTTGGCAAACAACGCCAGTGTGGATTTGGTCTTTAATTCCGGCGCGGGATTGTTGCATCCTTCCATAGCCGGCAATTATGCCGTGCTAGCGTGGAGCAGCTCTGAGTCGGCACATATGGCTTCGCCTAACTATGCTCTCAGTTCGGCAACAACCACCGTGACCGCGGCGAACGTTACGCCCAGCCCTAACACGGTCAGCAGCGCGGCGACTTATACGATTGTTTTCAATCTCGGCGCACATGGCCGATTGCTTGCCGGCTCCAGCACGATTACAATTACTTTCAACAATGCAACCACAGTGAACAATGGCAGCATCAGTAACGCGCAAATCAATGGCGTCAATGCCGCCGCGACGGGCAACAGCAGCAATAAAACCATCACCCTCACGATTCCTGCAGCATTGACTTTGAACAATGGCGCGGCGGTCACCGTCGCTCTTCCTTCTTCGGCAACCACAAACCCCGCGAGCAGCGGCTTTTATACTCTCGACGTTGCCACGAGTGTGGAAAATGGCAATGTGGTTTCGAATCTTTATGAGATCGGTTCTTCTGCTCCGCCGCCGCCGGAGGGAACAGGCACGCCGATTTCCGGCACCGGCGGCAGTTTTGACAAGCCGCATCAAAGCCGGGTGTTTTATCATGACGGCAAATGGTGGCTGGCCGCGCTCAAAAAGAGCGACAGCAAATGGAAGCTATGGAAATTCGACGGCGCAAACTGGAGCGAGCAATTGCAGATCGCAGATAGCAAAGCCTCGCGTCCGGATTGCTTTGTCGATAATGCGGCCAACAAACTTTATATCTTTATCTCGCATACTTCCCAGTCGAAGTTTCTGCGTTTGAGTTACAGCGCCGGCGCGTGGAGCATCGATTCCGGGTATCCTGCCAATGTGCCGAGTTTCACGCATTCCAGTGAATACTCGGCGAGCTTCTCGCGCGCGAAGAACGGCGAGCTCTGGGCTTTTCGCGCGCCGAGCAGTTCGCTGGAAGGAGTGGTCTCCACCAATGAGGGACAAACTTGGTCCGGTGTCATCACGCTCAAAAGCGGGCTTCATAATAAGTCGCTGACTGACTGCCATGCGTTTTCCGCCGGCGGCGATTACATGGGCGTGTGCTATTCGGAAAATTCCACCTCCAATTCGATCGTCGGCTTTCTGCGCCATCAAGATGGCGCGGGCCAATCAACGTGGACCGATGAAACCTCACAACTGCCGCTCTATAGTGGAACCCAATCCGATGCGCATATCAACATCGCGGTTACCCAAAACGGCACGGTTTATCTCATCACCAAAACCGATGGCGGCGGCAACACGACCGTCGATAACGGGCTTTATAAACGCGCGCCCGGCGGCGGCTGGCAATTATTTGCCATCAATCGCGGCAGCGGCTGGACGCGCCCCGCGCTCGGCATCGATGAAAGCAACAACCGAATATACGCTTTCGGCACGCCCGAGGGCACGGATAAATTGGGTTATCTCAAAATAGTCGCGTTGGGAAGTGAAAGCCAAATTGAGGACGCCACCCAGTACACCGTGTTTCAAGGAGGCGGCGATAGCTTTGTCAATCTCTCGACGGCGCAACACAATCACACCTCCGCCAGCGGGATGATGGTAGCGGTGCAAGATGATGCGGCGCAGCAGGTTTGGTATAATCTCTTGAGCCTTGGCAGCGGCGGCTCTTCGCCCACGCCTTTGGTAATAAATAGTGTGACGGTGAATCCGAACACAGCAGCGTCGAATGCCGCCTATACTCTCGGCTTGAGCTTGGGCTCGCAAGGCAGCCTAACCGGCGGCAGCGGCACCATCCAAGTAACGTGGCCGGGCGATACCAATATTCCGGCGAGCATGACGAATGCGAATGTGACTGTGAATGGCAGCACTGCGGCCGCCGTGGCCACCAATTCTGCGCTGCGACAGGCGACGGTCACGGTGCCAAACAATCTGGGGAATAGTGCCAGTGTGTCGTTGGCGTTCACTGCCGGCGCCGGCCTCACCAATCCCACCGCCGCAGGCAATTACATTTTGCAAGCGCAAACCAGCGCGCAGCCGGTAAATGTCAATTCGCTGGGCTATGCGATTGCTGCGCCTCCTGCAGGCTCTTCATTGATCGTGGGCAATATCACGGTGACGCCCGATACGGTGAATCGCAATGCGAGTTATAACCTTCCCCTCACATTGGGCAGCAGCGGCGCGCTCGCGGGCGGCAGCGGCACGATTACCGTCACTTGGCCGAATGGCACGCAAGTTCCGGCGAGCATCAGCAATGCTTCGATCACCGTCAATGGCGCCGCCGCGGCGAATGTCACGACCACGCCCGCTGCACGACAGGCGGTGGTCACGGTGCCGGATAATCTGGCGAATAGTGCGAATGTGGCTTTGCTGTTCATGAGCGCAGCCGGCTTGGTCAATCCTGCGACCGCGGGCAACTTCACGCTGCAAGTTCATACCAGCGCCGAAGGAGCCGATATTTCCTCTCCGGCATACAATATTAAAAGCGAAGCTTCGTCTTCCGGCACGCATGGCCAGGTCGTGGATGCTTTGACCGATGCCAAACTGGAAGGATCAAATCAAAGCAAGCTTTTTTATCATCAAGCTAATTGGTGGCTGATTGCTTTTGATTCGGTGGCAAGCGACTGGCATTTGTGGAAGCGGTCGAACGGCGTGTGGACGAAAAGCGTGCGGGTCGATGATCGCTCGGCGGTGCGCATCGATGCCGTGCTCGATTCCGCCGACAATCGTTTTTATTTTGTCAGCGCGCACGAAAAGAAAACCAAGTTCTTGCGCTTCAATTTCAGCAACGGCACGTGGGCGCAAGAAAGCAAAGTGGATGTGTTGAGTTTCGGTAATGGCTCCACTAACACTGCGATCAGCATGGCGCGCGCGAAGAACGGCGAGTTGTGGCTGTTCCGCATCAATGCCGGCGCGCTGGAAACGCAAATCTCCACGAACAACGGGCAAACCTGGTCGGCCACCATGGTTTTGAAATCCGGGATCACCGGCGCCCAGGGCAATACCCGCGCCCTAACGTTTACGGCAAACGGCAATCGCACCGGCGTATTTTATGGCATGAGCGCCGGCGCCGGAGGCGTGGATTATGGTTTCTTGCATCATTTAGATGGAGATGCCACCACGGCGTGGGCGGATGAAAGCGCTAATCTCACGTTTTTCGGAGCGGAGCATGGCGATAGTTTTATTCACGCCCAGGCGGCAAACGATGGGCGGCTCTTTTTGCTGACGCAAAACAGCAATGCCTCCGGCGCGAGCGCCGTGGGCAACACGCTCTACTCGCGTTCAACCGGCGGCTCATGGAGCAAACACAAAGTGAACGTGGGCGCGAGCTGGACCAGCCCGGTGGTAGGTATTGATGAAAGCAATGATCAAGTCTATCTCGCCGGCATTCGCGCGGCTGCGCCTAATTTTGCCGAATATAAATCTTGCAGCTTCGGCAATGAGGCGGCCTTGGAAACGCAAAGCGCAACGGCCTTGCTGCAAAACGGCAACGACGTTTTCGGCGAGCTGACGGCGCCGGGCCACTTCGTTTATGCCTCTGCGGGTTTGCTGCTCTGCGGCGGCAACACCACGCGCAACGACGCGTGGTCCAATCTCATCAATCTGGGCGTGGGCAAACATTCCGCGTGGGAAGATCCGCAACAAAAAATCGCCGGGCAAAACGAGCCGCGGGTTTCGGTTTATCCCAATCCGTTCAATCCGGCAACCACGATTCGTTTCCGCGTAACAGAAGCGAGCAGCGTGCGCTTGCACATTTTCAATATTCGCGGCGAGCTGGTGCGGACGTTGTGGGATCAAGAAACGAGCGCGGGCATGCACGAGCGGCGCTGGAACGGACGTGACCGCGACGGCCAGATCGTGGCGAGTGGCGTATATTTTTATCGCCTTGAAATCGGCGCGCAACTCTATCGCGGCAGATTGGAGATGGTGAAGTGAAGCCGGTTTTTCAAAGTCATTGCGAGGCGGCTTTTTGCCGAAGCAATCTCTTGCGCCGTGCTCATTCGTGCAACGAGATTGCTTCGCCGATAAAGCCGGCTCGCAATGACAGCATGGTTCCAGTCATTGCGAGGCGGCTTTTTGCCGAAGCAATCTCTTGCGCCGTGCCCATTCGTAACAGAGATTGCTTCGCCGATAAAGCCGGCTCGCAATGACAGCATTGTTCCAGTCATTGCGAGGCGGCTTTTTGCCGAAGCAATCTCCTGCGCCGTGCCCATTCGTGCAACGAGATTGCTTCGCCGATAAAGCCGGCTCGCAATGACAGCATGGTTCCAGTCATTGCGAGGCGGCTTTTTGCCGAAGCAATCTCTTGCGCCGTGCCCATTCGTGCAACGAGATTGCTTCGCCGATAAAGCTGGCTCGCAATGACAGCATTCTTTCAGTCATTGCGAGGCGGCTTTTTGCCGAAGCAAGCTCTTGCGCCGTGCTCATTCGTAACAGAGATTGCTTTGCCGATAAAGCCGGCTCGCAATGACAGCATTGTTCCAGTCATTGCGAGGCGGCTTTTTGCCGAAGCAATCTCCTGCGCCGTGCCCATTCGTGCAACGAGATTGCTTCGCCGATAAAGCCGGCTCGCAATGACAGCATTGTTCCAGTCATTGCGAGGCGGCTTTTTTGCCGAAGCAATCTCTTGCGCCGTGCCCATTCGTGCAACGAGATTGCTTCGCCGATAAAGCCGGCTCGCAATGACAGCATTGTTCCAGTCATTGCGAGGCAGCTTTTTTGCCGAAGCAATCTCCTGCGCCGTGCCCATTCGTGAAAGAGATTGCTTCGCCGATAAAGCTGGCTCGCAATGACAGCATTGTTCCAGTCATTGCGAGGCGTCTTTTTGCCGAAGCAATCCGTTGTATGCTATCGCATTAAGATCATTTTTTTGGATTGAATCAAGCCCCCGGTTTGCAGGCGATAGATATAAATTCCAGCCGCGGCTGGTTCGTTGGCATCGGTGCTGCCGTCCCATTCGGCGATATAGTCACCAGGAGACCGCCCGCCTGCGAACAGCGTTTTAATTTTTCTTCCGCTCAAATCATAAACGGACAAGAGCGCAATTTCATCGTCACGAGCGAGTGTATACCGAATTTTGGTCGAAGGGTTGAAGGGGTTAGGATAATTTTGCAAAACTGTGTTCGTGGCCGGAAGAGGCATTATTCTTTCTTCAACTCCGACCGGAGGCGCGGTGAGGGAATACTTGTAAACGGTCTGGCCGACCGCGTAACCGAGCGTATCATTGAGAAAACGAAGCCGATTGACGTTCATGCCAAAGCCGGCCAAATGCCAGGTTTCTCCGCCGTCGGTGGTTTCATAAGTGGGCGAGCGCCAGCCTCCCTCCCATCCCAGTTTTTCATTGACGAATCCGAGGCCTTGCACGTCGCGCAGCGTGGTGGATAAAATTTTCTCCTGCCAGGTCAACCCGCCGTCCGTCGTTTTTAAAAAATAAATTGCGCCGCGATTAAAAGCTTCAATTGAAACATAACCGGTGCGGCGCGTCGAAAAGGATATTTTCCAGCACAGTTCCCTTGGCCGGCTGCCGGTGAGGCGCGGCGTCCAATTTCGACCGCCATCAACTGTGAACAGAATCGTAGCTTTTTGCGTATCGAACGTGGTGCCGGTTGCACCTACCACAAAGCCGGAATCAGGGTTGAAAAAGTAGCAATCAACCAGACCCCGCGCATAAACGCTCAAATCAAAAATTTGCCAGGTGCGGCCGCCATTCGTGGACTTGATCACACGAGGCGCGCCATCGTAAAGGCCGGCAGCATATATGACACTGTCATTCACTACCGAAATGCCGCAAATCCCGGCGGGCTTTGGCTCCGGAATATTTACCTCGGTCCAGGTTTTGCCGCTGTCATTCGTGGTGAAGAAAAAATCGTTGCTGCGCAAAGTTCCCAACCAGCCTTTCGCAGCATTGACAAATCCAATACTGCGCAAACCGGCGGTAGAAATTGTGTTTTGTAACTGCCAGGTCACACCGCCATCCCTGGTTTTGAAAATTTCACCTCGGGATTGTATGATCCAACCGATTTGTGGATCGATAAAAAATATATCATCGAACCGGCTGTCCGTGCGCGGGGCATTGGGCAGCTCTCGCCAGCGGGATTGGGTCTGCGCCCATAAAACCTTTTCGCTAAAAAATATGCAGCAGCCCAACACCAAAACAACGCTCCAACTTTTCATCACACACCTCCGTTTTTTGCTCAAGCCCAAACCAATAAAGCCATACCAATTATCCCGCACAGAATGGCGCCGGCCAATAACGCCCACGTGCTGAATTGTCCCGAGCGCAGCAATTCTTCTTCGGGTTTGACGCTGATCAAGAATCTGCCGCCCGAGGCCGGCTTTTGCAAACGCAGCTCGCCGCCGGCATTGGTGGCTTCGGCAAGAATGTAAATTTCGCTGCCGAGAGGGATGGTTTTTTCTTCAAAATGAAAACGCAAAGGACGGCGTTCTTCGACGCTTGTTTTCCACGGCGCCTCCAACGAGAAGCGGCCGCAGCGGATGGTTTCTTCGGGCAGGCCCGCATCTTCTTCGTGGCGTGAAAGGCTCTCACTGGCAATGACTTCACAGCCCGCAGGAGCAACGGCAATTTCACCGGTGTCATCGCGCACGAAAAAAGTTTGCCATTGCCGTTCTTCCGCCAATTGCTCCTCGCCCTCGCGTTTGTGTTCGAGACGTTCGTCTCCGGGCTTTTCTTCGTAAATGATCTCTTCATATTCCCAGCTCACCCGCAGGTCGTAATAGACGCAGGCGTTTTCTGAAAGCGGCGCAATCAAAGGCGCAACGCTGGCCACGCGTCCTTTGACTTCCACAATTTGGCGGAAAACTTTTTCACTAGTATAATCGGCAAAGGCTTGCACCAATTCCTGTACCTCGGCAATCGACGAGGTCATCGTAACGCGAATGGGATCGAGGCGACGACGTTGCATAAAATAAGCAATCGTCAAAATCAGCGCGAGCGCGAGGAAAATGAGACTGAAGATGTGGAGCATGGCAATAAAATTAAGTTGACAAGCGCAGCCAAAGAAAATTTTGTAAGCGGATTTAACGGATCAAGCGGATCAAGCGGATACTGAACAGGTTTATCCGCTTGATCCGTTAAATCCGCTTACAGAAAAGTTTTTGTTTTTAAAGCAAAGATTTCGCTTTTGAGTGAATTGCGAAGCGACAGTTTTTTTCAGAAACAGATCTTGTTGCATTACGCCACGCGGCGCGGCGGCGCGATGATTTTCGCCACTAAAATACCGGCGGCCAGGGCCATGGCGATCAGGATCATTTTAAAGGCGGTTTCAATGCCGGGAATGACGGCGCGATCCATTAATGCCGCCAGGCTGCGAAAGCCGATGCTGCCCGGCACTAACAACAGAATCCCCGGCACCAACGTGATGCTCGAAGGCCGGTTGAGCCAGCGCGCATAAAGATTGCTGGCAATGCCCACGGTGAGCGCGCCGAGAAAGACGCCCAATTCCGGCCCTAATAATTGCGCGCCGAGGCGGCTTCCGCCCACGGCGCACGCGCCTGCCAGCACGATCCACACGCTGTCGCGCGGATGTGCGCGCAACAACACGGTGAAGGCCAGAGGAGCGACCATGAGGGCGAGCAACTCGGTCCAGGGCGGCAGCGCCGTCATCGGGATGAAATGGGAGGCGCCAAAGATTGCACCTGCGACTTTGCCGCCCAAAGCCACACCAAAACCGAGCTCCAGAAACACCACGAAGGCCGCGCTCAAATGCGCGGTGCCGGAAGTCAAATGGCGCGTCGAAAGCTCGGTCATGGCGGTGGTGAGCGTTAGGCCCGGCAGCAACACGATGAGCCCGGCTAAAATGTCGTTCGAAATCGAGCGCGTGCCGATGATCGCGGCCAGCGCCGTAGCCAGAGCAGAGGCCGCGAGGGCTGCGGCCAAAGCGAAGACACGGCCCAACGCTGGAATGTTTCCGGCCGCGAATGCCAACAAGCCAATCATCAAACCGATCATTCCGGCGACAATGATTTCGTGCATACCGCCGCCTAAAAAGCGCGAAGCTGCAGCCGAGCACAAACCGAAAGCGCACACCGTTAAAAAGCGGCCGTATTGCGGCGGCCGCGCCAGAATCTCCGCGATATTGCGGCCGCCTTGCACCGGCGCAAGCTGTCCGCGCAAAACCTTGCCGGTGACTTCATCGAGATCCGCGAGCTTGCCCAAATCAGTTTCGCCCGGCTCCACGCGCAGCAGAAACGTGCGTTGCGCTTCCTGCGGGCCGAACGCGGCAAAGATGGAAGTCGGTGTCGTAAAGAACTGGCCTTCCAAACTCAATTTCTGGCAGGCGCCGTTCATCACTTCTTCCAAGCGATGCGCGGGATAGCCATGCCCATGCAAGGCGCGCCCCAAACGCAGGATGAATGAAATGGCTTCTTCTTGTTCCACGGCTTAGTCGCCCGTTTGCAAAAGTACTGGAAAAATCATTGCGAGGAGCGAAGCGAAGCAATCTCTTCTGCTTGAATTTGGCGGAAGAGATTGCTTCGCTTCGCTCGCAATGACGCAACTCGCGTTTCCATTAAAATATACTGAGCTGCTTTTCATCTGCAATCTTCTTTTCTGCCGGCCAGCGCGGCAGCGCACCGACTTCCGGACATTTCTGCGCGAGCAATTCATGAAACTGCCGCGCCATGCGTGGCGCAAAAAAATCATCCGGCGTGTGTACGAACATAAATGGCGTTTTGCCTTCGGCCAGCCATTGCACAAAAACTTTCGCCCATTCAGAAAAATGCTGCGGCATCTCCGGCAAGCGGGGATCAACCACGAGGCGCACGAAAGGCCGGTTGCCGGTCGCGATAAATCGCACCGGCGCCTTCGGCTTGCGTCTTTGCGCTTCTTGAATGAAACGATCCGGGATGGGAGAAGCATGCAGCGCGCGTGCATCGAAAATCACGCGGTCAATTTTTAATTCTTGCAAAAGATCATTCAGCTGTTTTTCCTGCGCGCCATTGTCAAAAAAGTGGGGATGGCGCACTTCGAGGGCATATTGAAAATCTTGTGGCAATGCGGGCAAATAGTTCTCAATCAGCGCAAAGGCCGCGGGCCCGAAAGTGGAGGACAATTGCAGGAACAATGGCCCCAGCCGCGCACGCAAAGGCCGCAACCGATTCAAAAATATTTCCGTTTCTTTTTCCGCCTGCTGCAATTTTTTGTCGTGGCTGATACGCCTCGGGAATTTAAAACAAAAACGGAAATGCGACGGCGTGTCGGCCAGCCATTTCAACACCACTTTTTCCGGCGGCAAAGAATAAAAAGTGCTGTTGCCTTCCACCGCGTTGAACACCGAGGCATACTCGCGCAAATAATCCGTTGCCTTCACGCGCTCGGAAAACAATTCTCCCGCCCATTCTTTCTTTGCCCAAATCGGGCAGCCGAGGTGATATTTTTGTATGCCCATTTTATGTTCCGTAATGATTTTTCATGTCATCCTAATCAGTGAGCTTGCCTTCGTTGGTCTTCTGCGAAGCCGGCAGCATCGCCAGCGTTTCTTTCTTTAAGAAGCCGGGCTGCAAATGTGCTGCGCCGAATTTGACTAAATGCTCCTGCTGAGGAGCAAGTGAGCAAGAAGAATCACGATCAAAATAACAAAAAATATTTGTGATGAAAGCAATATATAAGCCCTCCCCCCCAAAAAAAATGACTATTATTACAACGTTAAGTTCGGTTTTTCGCCCAAAATAGATTGAACATTTACGCGAGCAAACTGTCTCTATGCTGAACTTTAATCGAACTTACTTTTTTTGGAGAAGGAAAGATGACACTCCGATATCGGTGTGGTTTGCAGCGCCTCTCGCGGCTGACAGTTGGTTTGGCCCTGATTTTTGCCTTTGCTTTGCAGGCGCAGGATTTTTCGCAATGGGGCGGCCTCGAGCCCGGGCCCTATGGTGTGGGCTTCAAAATCGAAAATACTTTTGATCATGCGCGCACGTTCAGCACGCCAAAATATAATTATTTGGGTGAATTTCAAAAGGGCGAACGCGCGCGGCCCCTGCAGATTTTAATTTGGTATCCCGCGCAAAAGGCGCGCAACCCGAACTACGCAGCGTTCGCAGAATACTTCTATCCGCCGGTCACGGGTCAAATTTCCGAGCAACAAAAAATCGCGGCGCGGCAAGCTTTCAAAAATTCGCCGCTGGCGCAAAATCTTGCGCAGGAAAAGACCGATCAATTGCTCGATACGCGCACGGCGGTGTTGAAAAACGCGGCTCCGGAAAAGGGCGCGTTTCCGGCGCTGATCCTGGCGCAGGGCTTCAATCTGCAAGCTTATTCTCATTCGGTGATGTGCGAATATCTGGCCAGCCACGGTTACCTTGTTGCCACCAGTCCTTCGCGCGGCGCCGCTGGAAACCAAATGACTTTCGATCTCGTCGGCGCTGAAGCTCAAGCCCGCGACATGGAATTCATTCTTGCGCTCTTGAAAAACTTTCCGAACGTTGATAAAGACAAACTGGGCGTGGCCGGCTTCAGCTTCGGCGGTTTGCCCGCCGCAACGTTGGCGATGCGCAATGCCGACGTCGATGCCTGTCTCAGCCTGGACAGTGTGATCGGTTTCAACAACGGTTATTCGCTGCTGTTCCGCACTGCGAATTTCAATCCGACGGCTATGCGCGCGGCGTTCATGCACATGAAAACGGATCTCACCGCTCCCAATGCGCCGAATCCCGATCTTAATTTCTACAAGGCGATTAAATTTGCGGACAAATATCTGTTGACTTTGAAAGGCCAGCGCCACATGGATTTCACCGCCGTGGGCGCGATTTCCAGCGCCTTTCCCGAATATGCAACGTTCGCCGGCCCCCGGCAAGGCGATTCCAAGTTTGGGCATGAAACCGTGTGCCGTTATGCTCTGAACTTCTTCGATGCCTATGTCAAGCGTCAGCCGGCGGCTTTGAGCTTCCTGCAAAAGAAGCCGGAAGAAAACGGTTTGCCCGCCGGCTTCGCCACTCTCGAAGCGCAAAAAAGCGGCAAAGTGCCGCCTTCGGCAAACGACATTACCAACCTCATCACCGCCGGCGGCATCAATGAAGTGGCTGAAATCTATCGCAAATATAAAGATGAAGACGGCAATTTCGTGCTGTTCGAGGAAAACATGATGAACAATCTCGGCTACGCGTTGCTCGGGCAACAGCGAATCGAAGATGCTATCGACGTTTTAAAATTGAACGTCGAAGCCTATCCGGATTCGTGGAATGTTTACGACAGCTTGGGGGAAGCTCACGCCGCTAAAGGCGAAACGCAACAGGCGATTGAATTGTACGGCAAAGCGTTGGAAATGAATCCCGGCGATCAACGCATCGAGCAGATTTTGACTGATCTCAAACAAAAGAAGTAAGTAGAAACATCGGAGTGACAAACTTCAGTTTGTCAAGTTCATCATTGCTTCCAATAACATATCATTTGTGAGAATCTTTTTTAGCATAGGCACCGTATTTCATTCCGAAAAAGTTCCTTACAGGATGACAGCGAGGTGTTACTTGGCTAATAACTCCCGGTTGGGAGAAAGACGCTGAATAAATACTTCAAATCAATCAACCAGAGGCGTTTATGGACATGTTCAAAACGATTTCACGCTTCACCGTGTTAGCGGTGGGTGCTCTTTTCTTATTGGCATCACGTCCTCCTGTCGCAGAATTGCCGGCGCGCACGCCGGCGGCAAATGATTGGCCGCAGTGGCGCGGGCCCAATCGCGACGGCATTTCGGCTGAAACCGGCTTGCTGAAAACCTGGCCGGCGGAAGGCCCGAAGGTGTTGTGGCGCGTGGCGCTCGGCAACGGTTTTTCCGCGGTGTCGATTGCCAACAATCGCGCGTACACGATGTTTTCCGACGGCACCGATGAATTCGCGTTGTGCGTTGACGCCAACTCCGGCAAAGAAATTTGGCGCTTCAAATCCGACCCCAATTACGTCGAGCGCGCGGGCGGCGACGGCCCTCGTTGCACGCCTGTGGTTGACGGCAACATGGTTTACGTGATCAGTGCGTTCGGAAAGTTATATGCTTTGCAAGCCGGCGACGGCAAGAAAATCTGGGATCACGATCTGCAAAAAGAGTTTGAAGCCAAGATGCCGATTTGGGGCATTACCACCACGCCGATGGTCGAAGGCGAAATGGTGCTGGTGGACGTGGGTGGCAAGTCTGCGCATTCGTTGATGGCGTTCGACAAAAAGAGCGGCAAGGTCGTGTGGAATTCGCAGACCGATCAGCCCGGCTATTCCGCGCCCATCGCCGTCACCATCGGCGGAGTGCGCCAGTTGATTTTCTTCACGGGCGCAAATTTGGTTTCGGTGGCGCCGAAAGACGGCAAGCTGTATTGGAGCCAGCCGTGGCAAACGCAATTCTTTGTCAATGCCGCCACGCCGATTTTCATCCCCGAAAATAAAATTTTCATTTCCTCCGGATATGAACAAGGCGCGGGCTTGTTTCAAATTCAAGCCGACAATGGCCGCGCCACGTCCCAGTCGGTGTGGCTGAATAAGAACATGCGCAATCACATGGCAACGTGCGTGTATCAAGACGGTTATCTTTACGGTTTTGACGAAGCCAATTTCAAATGTCTCGATGCCGCCACCGGCGAGGACAAATGGAAAATGCGCGGTTTGGGCAAAGGCACGGTGATGCTGGCCGACGGCCATCTGATCGTGCTCAGCGAACGCGGCAAATTGGTGCTCGCCGAAGCTTCACCGAATGGTTATGTCGAAAAAGCCGGCGCGCAGATCCTAAAAGGAAAATGCTGGACCGCGCCGTCATTATCCAACGGCAAGCTTTATTTGCGCAATGAACGGGAAATGGTGTGTGTGCAGTTGAAGGAAGATGCCTAGGCTGAGGGCGTAGAGCCTAGGGCAGAGGGCTGGGAAAGAGGGCATGAAGTAATGCAGTTTTATCTTGCTCTTCGCCCTCCGCTCCAAGCTCCAAGCCCTCAGCTTTTTCGCTTGATTCTTGATGACAGAAAAGCAAGATTCCCAAAACAGCACCGATGATATGCTGATTTTGAAACCAGGAGGGAACTTGTGAAGCATCAAGTACAGTGTTAGTGCGTCACAAGATTCCTCTGAATGACAGCTAGCGCAGAACCATTTCACGTTGAAGGAGACAACATGTTGAAGCGATTCTTGCTTTCCCTTGTTTTATTTCTCGCCATTCTATTTTCTGGAGAAGCGCTTTCCAAAAAGTATTTCTATCTCAATGCTGCCATTTCCGCCGGCGATTGGCCGCAGTGGCGCGGGCCGAATCGCGACGGCATCTCGGCCGAGACCGGCTTGTTAAAAAGCTGGCCTGCTACCGGGCCGAAAGTTTTGTGGCGCACAGGCGCCGGCGAGAGTTACTCCGCAATTTCCGTGGCGCAAGGACGGCTTTATACGCTTGACGGCCAAAGCAGCAATGAGATCGCGTTGTGTTTGGATGCCAACACCGGCAAAGAAATTTGGCGCACGACCATTGATCAGCTTTTTGACAATGATCAAGGCGGCGGTTCGCGCGCCACACCGGCGGTCGATGGCGACCTGGTTTATGTTCTCAGCGCCGGCGGCAAATTGCTGGCGCTGAATACGAAAGACGGTAAAAAAGCCTGGAGCCACGATCTTGTTTCCGAATATGGCGGCCGCGTGCCGCGCTGGGGCATTTCGGTTTCGCCTTTGGTGGAAGGCAACATGCTGTTAGTGGATGTCGGCGGCAAAAGCGGGCACTCGGTGATGGCGTTCAATAAAGCCAGCGGCGCGGTCGTTTGGAAATCGGAAACCGATATTCCCGGTTATTCTGCGCCGATCGCAGTGACCGTAAACGGCGTGAAGCAAATTCTCGTCTTCACCGGCAGCGCGCTGGTTTCGCTTGCGCCCGCAGACGGCAAACTATTCTGGCGCTATCCCTGGGAAACCTCTTACGATGTGAATGCCGCAACGCCGGTTTTCATTCCCGGGGACAAAGTTTTCATCTCTTCCGGATACGGCAAAGGCGGGACCTTGCTCCAAATGCAAGCCGCCGGCAATCGGGTCACCGTGCGCGACGTGTGGAAAAGCCGCGACATGAAGAATCATTTTTCTTCTTCGATTTTATATCAAAATCATCTTTACGGTTTCGATGACGCCTTTTTGACCTGCCTCGACATTGCCACCGGCGAACCCAAATGGCAGCAACGCGGCTTTCAAAAAGGCTCTTTGATTTTTGCCGACGGCCATCTCGTTGTGCTCGGCGAGCGCGGCAATCTTGCTTTGGTTGAAGCCACGCCGGCAAGTTATAAAGAGAAAGGCAGTGTTCAAATCTTAAAAGGAAGATGCTGGACCATGCCCACGCTGGCCAACGGCAAGTTGTACCTGCGCAATCAAAGCGAAATGTTATGCGCGGATGTGATAGGAAAGAATTGAACACTCAATCTGGAGCAAGTCATTTTATGCCATTCAAAAGACCCTTCGCCGCTTTCGCTCTTTGCTCTTTGCTTTTTGCTTTTTGCCTGAAGGCGCAGGAAAAAGAGCCGGAACAAGATTATGTTTCGCGCGACACCGTGCACGTCGTGGCCGATCGTTACACGCGCATTCCCACCACCAGCACTATGGCCGCGAAAATCGCGCTGCCGCTGCGGTTGACGCCGGCAAGCGTGAGCGTGGTCACCAGTGCACTGTTTGAAAGCCAGGATGCCGTCGTGCTGGCCGATGCCATGCGCAACGTCAGCGGCGTGAATCCGCAAAACGGCTTCGGCGTTTTTGATTTTCTCATCATTCGCGGCTTCGAATCGCTTGCCAACGGCCTGGTGCTCACCGACGGTGCGCCCGAGCCGGAAGTGACTTTTTACAACGTGTACAATCTCGACCGCGTGGAAGTGTTGAAAGGGCCGGGCGCGTTTTTGTATGGCGGCAATCCGCTGTCCGGCACGATCAATCTCGTGCGCAAACAGCCGGTGTTCGATAACTTTCTGCACACCAGCGGCTCCGCCGGCAAGTTCGAAGCTTATCGCGGCACGCTGGATTTAGGCTTGGCCCGGCGCCAATCGAATCTCGCTTTTCGCTTGAACGGTTTATGGCAGGATGCGAAAAACTATCGCGACGACAAAAACAACAAGAACCTAAGCCTGAATCCGGCATTGCTGTGGCAACCGAGCGAGCGCCTCACGCTCGGCGTGAATTTTGAATTTGTCGACAACGAATTTCGTTCCGACGTCGGCCTGCCGATTTTCAACGGCGAGATTGTAGACGTGCCGCGCACGCGTTCTTATCAATCGCCGTTCGATATCTCCGATCAAAAAATTTATCGCGGGCATGCGGATTTGAGCTTCCAGATCAATGACCGCATCACGCTGCGCAATAAATTTTATTACACGGATTTGGATTGGACCAGCAACGGCACGTTGTTTAGTTTCGTGCTTCCCAATCAACAAGGCTCGCTGGATTTGTATCGCGCGCTCACGCTGCTGGACGATCGCCAAAAGTTTTTTGGCAATCAGCTCGAAGCGGTGTTCAACCTGCGCACCGGCGCGATTGGGCACAAGCTGCTCGCCGGTTTTGAAAGCAGCCGATTGCAGGATGATTTCTCGTTGGATGTGGCCGGGTTGCCGCCGCTCAACGTTTTCAATCCCATCGAAACGGCGCTGCCGGCGTTCTTCAATCCCAGACAATTTTTAATTCCCGGCCAGTCTTTGGCCGGACGGGCGCGCAGCAATATTTTTGCGCCTTACTTCGTCGATCAACTCAGTTTCTCCGGAAAATTTCATCTTCTCCTCGGCGGGCGCTATGACAACATCAGTTTCGAAGATGAAAAAACGGCCACGACCCGCGAGTACAACAAATTCAGCCCCATGGCCGGATTTACTTTTGCGCCGGCAAATACCTTTTCGGTTTATGTCAGCGCCGGGCGCGCGTTCGCACCGCCTTCAACGTTGACCGTGGGCGAGCGCGAAGCGGAAGTGAGTACGCAATATGAAGCCGGCATCAAGCGCCGTTATTACGACGGCCGGTTGAACACGACGCTGGCGGTTTATCATTTGAAAAAAGAAAACATCGCCATTCCCGATGACAACGGCATTACCAAACAAAACGGCGACCAGCGCTCTCGCGGCGTGGAAGTGGAAGCCGCAGCGCAACCGGGCCGCAATTGGCAAATCTTTTTGAATTACGCTTACAACGATGCCGAGCTGGCGAAATTCAATGAATTCGTTTTCGATCCCTTCATCAACAATTTCAGATTCTTCAATCGTTCGGGCAACGCGCCGGCTTTCGCGCCCAAGCATCTGCTGAATTTCTGGAGCAACAAGGAGTTCAAGAATGGGCTTGGCATTGGCGCCGGATCGCGTTATATTGGCAAACAATATATCGCCGAAGACAACGCCTTTGAAATCGACGAGGCCCTGCTGTTCGATGCGATTGTGTATTACCGCCTGGGTAAATGGCGCGCCAGCGTCAATTTCAAAAACCTAACCAATCGCGAATACGAAACGCGCGGCTTCGGCCCTTCGGTCACCCCCGCGAATCCATTTGCGGTTTACGGCGGACTTGAATTGATTCTGCATTGAATGGGCTGGTCCTCGCGAATTACGCTCGGAAGTAGTACTCCCGAGCGTAAAGCACGGGCTAACAATTGGGAATAGAATTCCAAATTCATTTATGCCTCCACGAGTACAACTCGTTGTTGAGTAGATAGGGGATCTATGCCGACAATTCTTATTGAAGGCTACAAATTTCGATTTTATTCTTCCGATATTCATGAGCCGCCGCACATTCATGTTTTGCACGGGGAAAACGAAGCGAAAATTTGGTTGGATCCAGTGAGGGTAGAACACAATCATGGCTACCATCACGCAGAGTTGAATAGGATTTTGACATTGGCGCGCCAGCATCGAAGCAAATTGTTGGAGATTTGGTATGCTTACTTTAGCGGATAAAAAAACTGAGCAAGCTCACGCTGTCGGAGTTCGATTTGTCGGCAATATTTTATATGTGGCTCTCAATGATGGCCGTGAGATCGAGGCACCGCTCAATCGGATTAAATGGCTGGATTGGCTCGCCCATGCCGAGGCGAAGCCTCGCGCCAATTGGTCAATCGAGCCGGGCGGGTTTGCGATTTATTGGAATGATTTGGACGACGGCATTGAAGTACGGCATCTGCTGGAAATGCCGCCTTTGAATTAAGTACGCCAGGATTGTGCGTTCACAGCGAATAGCGAGGGCACCATGGCCTATCCTGTTATTCCGCTCTCAACCTATCGTGAGTATTCCGTCGTAGAGATGCAAGCGCGTGCCGCTGCTTTTCGCGACGATATGCTGCGCCGGCGCACGGTGCGGCATTTTTCGGAGCGGCCCGTGCCGCGAGAAATTATTGAAGATTGCCTGCTCGCCGCGGGCAGCGCGCCAAGCGGCGCGAATTTGCAACCCTGGCATTTTGTCGTTGTCAGTGAGGAGAAAATCAAACGGAAAATTCGGGAGGCTGCGGAAAAAGAAGAACACGCTTTCTACAATGGCCGCGCCCCGCAGGAATGGCTCGACGCGCTCGCTCCGCTCGGCACGGACGAACACAAGCCTTATTTGGAAACCGCACCGTATTTGATCGTCATCTTCGCGCAAAGCTTTGGCCTGTTGCCCGACGGCCGCAAAGTGAAAAATTATTATGTCAGTGAATCCGCCGGCATCGCCACCGGCATGCTCATCACCGCGCTGCATCATGCCGGCTTGGCCTCACTCACACACACGCCCAATCCCATGGGTTTTTTGAATCAAATTCTCAACCGCCCGGATAACGAACGGGCGTTTTTGATTCTGGTTGTGGGTTATCCGGCGGAAAACGCCGTGGTGCCGGACATTCGCAAAAAAACCATCGAAGAAATCTCCACCTTCATATGAAGCCAACCCGTTTTTCCTTCGCCCTTATGCCTGTGCTCCCTTTTTGTTTTCAGAACAATATTCAAATGCGGCCTTTCTTTGCTTTTAATAGTTTTGCCCCAAATCGTTTTGCCTTTCTTTCATTTTGCCGTTTATAAATTTTGGAGATGATGATGAAAAGCAAAATCCCAAGTTGGACGCTTTATCTTGCTTTGTTCGCGCTTTATCTGTTGCACAATGATTTGTGGTATTGGAACGACGCGACCCTGGTGCTCGGCCTCCCCATCGGCTTGTTGTATCATTTCGGTTTTTGTGCGGCCGCCTCCCTCTTGATGTTTCTGCTGGTCACTTATGCCTGGCCGCGCCATCTCGAAGTTGAAACTGAAAAGGATCATGCCGCATGACCATTATCGTCATTTTCGTCTATCTCGCCATAGTGCTGGCCGTCGGCACACTCAGCCACAAACTCTTTCGCGGCACCGGCGAGGATTACTTCGTCGCCAGCCGCAGCTTCGGCCCGTTTCTGTTGTTGATGTCTTTATTCGGTGCGAACATGACCGCCTTCGCCATTCTCGGCGCTTCGGGAGAAGCTTATCATTCCGGCATCGGCGTGTTTGCGCTCATGGCCTCGTCTTCCGCCCTCGTCATTCCCACGGTATTCTATTTTATCGGCACGCGCTTATGGTCGCTGGGCAAACGCCTGGGCTATTTGACGCAGATCCAATATTTCCGCCAGCGCTATGATTCCGATGTTCTCGGCCTGGCGCTGTTCTTCGTCATCTCTGCGCTGATGATTCCGTACATCCTGGTCGGCTTGATGGGCAGCGGCATCACGCTCAACCAGATTACTGACGGCCAGTTGCCGGAATGGCTCGGCGGTTTGATCGTTTGCGCCGTCACGCTCGCCTACGTCACTTACGGCGGCATGCGCGGCACGGTGTGGGTGAATACGTTTCAGGTTTTGATCTTCATGACTTTCGGCCTGGCCGCGTTCATCGTGGTCTTCAACAAATTCGGCGGCGTGGAAGCGGGCATGCGGATGGTGGCGGAGAAGCATCCCGATTTGCTGATTCGCGGCGCGCAGATCACGCCGCTGCAATTGTTGAGCTATACCTGCATTCCGTTGTCGGTCGGCATGTTTCCGCACATGTTTTTGCATTGGCTCACGGCCAAACGCGCGGAGACGTTTCGCAAAATGCTGATCTTTTATCCCCTGTGTATCGCCGTGGTCTGGCTTCCCAGCGTACTGCTCGGCGTGTTAGGCGTGGTGGATTTCCCCGGCCTCAAAGGCGCTGCGGCCAATTCCATCCTGGCCAGAATGATCGAATTATATGCCCCGGGCGTGCTGGCCGGATTTTTAGCCGCCGGCGTTTTGTCGGCCATTATGAACTCGGTGGATTCACAAACGCTCGCCCTCGGCACCATGTTCACGCAAGACATCGTGCGCCATTATGGCTTTCACGATAAAATGACTGAAAAGCAGCAAGTGCTATACGGCCGTTGGTTCATCGTCGCCATTATTGCGGGGACTTATCTGCTTTCCTTGGTGGTGGATCGCAGCATCTTTCGCATTAGCGTGTGGACTTTCACCGGCTTTGCCGCCATGTTCCCGGTGGTCGCTGCCGCGTTGTTTTGGAAACGCAGCACCAAGTACGGCGCGCTCGCTTCGGTTTTAAGTGTGGCCGCGCTGTGGCTTTATTTTTTCATGAACAATATCGAAAACGTGGGCGGCGGCGTGATGCCGGTTGCGGTTATTCTCGCGGTTTCTGCCGCGGCGATGATCATCGTCTCTTTAATCACCCAGCCGCCGCCGCGGGAAGTGTTGGAAAAATTTTTCCCGTCGGATGGAAAAGTCGCGTCAGATGAGGTTTTGCGCAGCCGCGCAAAAGCGGCTGTGAGGTAAAATTTTCCCAGTACATGTCGTCTGGAAACATCTTTTCGAGCACGAGGATCATGCTTGATGCTTAAAAAGTTCCTTACAGGATGACAGCAAGGTGTTATTGCATTTTGTCGTGGTCTCGTTGTCTCGTTCCAACGGTCTCCGTTGGAACGCATTTCAGACGCTCTGCGTCATTCTTGTAGGAAGATCAGATCCGACGCCGAGCGTCAAAAAGGCGTCCCCACGCAGAGCTTGGGAACGAGAGTGAAAGTCCCTATGCTCAAGCTCGATCTCATTCACACTGTTGTCTCGTTCCAACGGTCTCGGTTGGAACGCATTTCAGACGCTCTGCGTCCTTTCTTGTAGGAAGACCAGATCCGACGCAGAGCGTCAAAAAAAGGCGTTCCCGCGCAGAGCGTGGGAACGAGAGTGAAAGTCCCTATGCTCAAGCTCGATCTCATCCACACTGTTGCCTTCGCCGGCCTCGTGCTCTTCCTCGGCTACGGCATTCGCCGCGTGATTAAACCCCTGGCGCGCTACAATATTCCGGCGCCGGTCATTGGCGGTTTGCTCGTTGCCGCCCTCATCACCTGGGCGCGCCGCTCGGGGCTAACTCTCTTTGAATTTGATACCACCCTGCAAAGCCCGTTGATGATCGCGTTCTTTACCACGATCGGTTTTGGCGCCAGTCTTTCTCTTTTGAAGACCGGCGGTCTGCAGGTCATGATCTTTTTCATCATTGCCACGGTCTTCGCCGTGATGCAAAACCTCATCGGCATTCTGCTCGCCCTGCCGCTAGGCATGCACCCGCTGTTCGGTGTGCTTGCCGGCTCCGTCACGCTCACGGGCGGGCCGGCAACGGGACTTGCGTTCGCGCCATTGTTCGAACAAGCCGGTGTGCCGGGCGCTGCTACCGTGGCGATTGCCTCCGCCATGGTCGGAATCATTTCCGGCGGCTTGATTGGCGGACCCATCGGCACGTATATCATTGAACGATTTCAATTGCGATCGGCACGCGCCCGGCGACAGCAGGTCGAAGCGCCGACGGCAGCAAATATCGTAGAAGATCGGATGCCCGAGCCCGCCGCCGATACGCCGCACGGCGAAGACAAAGAAGCCTATGTGCTTTTGAAAAGCGTGGTGATCATTTTGCTGGCAATGTGGATCGGTTCGTGGATCAGCAAAGGCTTCGCGAGCATCGGGGTCACGTTGCCGGCTTATATCGGCGCGATGCTCGCCGCTGCCGGGTTGAGAAATCTGGACGATGGCACAAAAATTTTCGGAATTTCTCAAAGAATTATCGACGATTTGGGCAGCGTCGCGCTTTCATTGTTTATCGTCATGGCATTGATGACGCTCAAACTTTGGGAGCTGGCGGGACTGGCTTTGCCGCTGTTGATCATTCTCGTCGCGCAGGTCGCGTTGATCGCGGTCGTGTGCCTCACCGTGATCTTCCGCTGGATGGGCCGTGATTATGACGCCGCGGTGATGAGCGGCGGTTTCTGCGGTTTCATGCTCGGCACCACGGCAAATGCCATGGCCAACATGGAAGCACTGGTGGAGCGCTATGGCCCGGCCCCGCGCGCGTTTCTAGTCGTCCCCATGGTCGGCGCTTTCTTCATTGATTTCACCAATGCTTTGATTATCACCGCTTGTTTGAATATTTGGAAATGAAAATCGCCTACGTTGCCGCGGGCGCAGCCGGCATGTATTGCGGCAGTTGCCTGCACGACAATACTCTGGCGGCCGCGCTCATCAAGCTAGGGCACGAAGTCGCCCTGATTCCGACTTATACGCCGCTGCGCACGGATGAAGCCGACGTCAGCATCGACAGGATTTTTTACGGCGGCATCAACGTATTTCTCGAACAGAAATTCGCCCTGTTCCGGCGCACGCCCTGGTTGCTCGACAAGCTGTTCAGCCATCGTGCCCTGTTGAATTGGGTGGCGCGCTTCAGCTTGTCGACCAATGCCAAAGATTTGGGTGCGCTCACCGTGTCAATGTTGGCCGGAGAAGAAGGACGCCAGCGCAAAGAGCTCGCCAAGCTGGTAAGCTGGTTGAAAAACGAATATCAGCCGGACCTGGTGCAATTAACCACCGTGATGTTTGCCGGCTTCGCGCGTGAAATCAAAAAAGCCCTGGGCGTGCCGGTTTTGTGCGCGTTGCAAGGCGATGATATTTTTCTCGAAGGCTTGGTCGAGCCCTACAAATCCCAAAGCTTGAAAATCTTGCGTGCGCGCGCCCAGGAGATCGACGGCTTCATTGCCACCAGCCGGTATTATGCCCATTTCATGACCGATTATCTCAACCTTCCGGCGCAAAAAATTCATGCCGCCAAATTGGGGTTGAATCTGCACGGCCATGGCTTGCAGGCGAGCACGAACGGCTCGGATGCGTTTGTGATCGGCTATCTCGCGCGCATTTGCCCGGAAAAAGGGCTGCATGTGTTGGTCGAAGCTTTTCATCTGCTCGCGCAGGAACTGGGCCGCAATAATGTTCGCCTGAAAGTCGCGGGCTATCTCGGCCCGCGCGACAAAGCCTATCTTGAAAAGCTCACGTCTAAAATCGCAGCGTGGGGCCTGCAAGATAGTTTTGAATTTTTCGGTGAAGTCGATCGCGCGCAAAAGATTCACTTTCTCCAAAGCCTGCACGTATTGTCCGTGCCCACGACTTACCGCGAGCCGAAAGGGCTTTACATTTTAGAAGCCCTTGCCAATGGCATCCCGGTGGTGCAGCCTAACCACGGCGCATTTCCGGAGTTGCTTGAGTCAACCCAAGGTGGTATATTGGTCGAGCCGGAATCCCCGCGCGCCCTCGCCGCCGGCATTCTTTCTTTGTTGAAAGATCCTGCGCTGCGCCACCGTTTGGGACAGCAAGGCAAAGCCGCCATTCACCGCAACTTCAGCGATCTTCAAATGGCAGAGGCAACGGTGGAGGTTTATCGGCAGTATGTTCATGAAAAACGAGAAGCGATGATCGTAGCTCGTAAATAGTGGATCGTAGATAGCAGATCGAGAGCTGTTTGTCTGTGCAATTTTCAACCTCATCATCTATCTTCGATTCTCTATCCACCCTCAACGACTAACAACCAACGACCAACCCCATGCCTCCACAAAATTCAGAACACAGCATCACCTGGTTGTTCTTTGCCTTGCTCACGGTTTTGTTTTGGGGACTCTATGGCGTGCTTTTGCATTCCGGCCAAATGGCGATGGGCGATCCGGTGAATGGGAGATATAAAGCCTTTTTGTTTGTCGGCATTGCCTATTTGATTACCGCGGTTTTGGGTCCGATGCTCGTGCTGTTCGCGAACGGCGCAGCCTGGCAATTTCCCATGAAAGGCATGGGCTGGTCTTTGCTCGCCGGCACCGTCGGCGCGTTAGGCGCTTTTTGCGTGCTTCTGGCTTTTGGCGCGAAAGGCACACCGCCGGCCGTCATGTCCATCGTCTTTGCCGGTGCGCCGATTGTGAATGCCGTGGTTGCCGCCGCCATACATCCGCCCGCCGGAGGTTGGAGCAGCGTACGCTGGCCGTTCTATCTCGGCATTATGCTTGCCGCCCTCGGCGGATATTTAGTTACGCGCTACCGGCCGTAATCATTATGAATACTATGTTTTCATTTCGTCATTTGCAAGAAAACGGCTTGTGGATCAGACTAAAATGATCTATTTTGCCGCCATGAAAAGACTCGTCCTCCTGCGCCACGGCGAAAGTGTATGGAATAAAGAAAACCGTTTCACCGGCTGGACCGACGTGGATTTGTCTGAAAAAGGCCGCGCCGAAGCGCAGCAAGCCGGCCGGCTTTTGCAGGAAAACGGCTTCGCTTTTGACCTCGCTTTCACCTCCGTGCTCAAGCGCGCCATTCGCACGCTCTGGCTGGTGCTCGATGAAATGGATGCGATGTGGATTCCGATTCATCACACCTGGCGCTTGAACGAGCGGCATTACGGCGCCTTGCAGGGACTGAACAAAGCCGAAACCGCGGCCAAATATGGCGAGCAGCAAGTGCATATTTGGCGCCGCAGTTTCGATATTCAACCTCCGCTTCTGGAAAAAACCGATCCACGTTTTCCCGGCTTCGATCCCCGTTATCGCGGCCTCGCCAGCCACGAAGTGCCGCGCACGGAATCCTTGCAGGACACCATTGCGCGTTTTATGCCCTACTGGCACGAAACCATCAAGCCGGTTGTGGCCGCCGGAAAATCGGTGATCATTGCCGCGCACGGAAATTCTCTGCGCGGATTGGTGAAGTATCTCGACAATATTCCTGACGACAAGATTGTGGCCTTGAACATTCCCACCGGCATTCCATTAGTTTACGAATTGCAAGACGATCTCCAGCCCATACGTAGCTATTATCTGGGCGATGCTGAAGCCGCACAAAAAGCCGCGCAAGCCGTGGCGCAGCAAAGCAGTGTGAAGCAGTGACCGGAAGTTGAAAAGAATCCCAAAGCACCTGGAAGTCTGCGCTACGAAAAAGACCACATGAGCCACGACCTTAAAGAAACCGCCAAAACCAGCCTCGATCAACCCGATTACTCCTCGTATATCGCCGGCTGGAAACAACGCCAACAGCGGGAAAAGGCCGAGATTGAACAACATCGCGCCCATGCCCGGCAAATCGCTGCGCAAGCCGTGGAAATTCTCAATTCCAGGCGTTCGCCCACCCATTCTCACTTCCGAGCTTGCCTCTGCGCTACAAGACTATCTGGAATTCCGGCATTTTTTTTGGCATACAAGCAAACTTGATCTTGATTGGAACGAGCTCAAACACAAAGCTAAAAACTTGAAGCCCACATTTGAAAAGTTGGAGGCCGCCCTTCAACGGTTCTTTGCCTTCCTGCGCGCCGCCAGCGCGCAAATTGAATAACAGTAACTGAGGCATTACTTTCCCCCCCCAATTCCACCTTGACATTTGCCCCGCTTTTGGGTAGTTTTTCTCTTGCAAAAACAGCCAATCATGTGGTCACTTTGTAGCAGCGATGAAAAAACTATTCGAAGAGATCGCCCGCTTCATGTTTTTCCTCGGGCGCTTTCTGGCCAGCCTGGCGCAAGCGCCGCAAGAACGCGGGGAAATCGCGCGGCAAATGTATGAGATTGGCGCGAAATCCATTTTAATCGTGGGCATGGCCGGCATGGCCATCGGCATGGTGCTGGCCATGCAAACCAGCAGTACGCTGGCGCGCTTCGGCGGGCAGGGCCTGCTGCCCAGCATGATCGCCGTGGCCGTGCTGCGTGAAATCGGGCCGATCATCACGGCGTTAGTGGTGAGCGGCCGGGTTGGCGCCGGCATCGGCGCGGAACTGGGTGCGATGCGTGTCACCGAGCAAATCGATGCCATGGAAGTCGCCGCGCTCAATCCCTTTCGTTATCTCGTCATGACGCGCGTGCTAGCGTGCATACTCATGTTGCCCATTCTCACCGTTTACGCCAACTTTCTGGCCTTGTTGGGCGGCTTCTTCGCCATGCGCTTGGAACAAAACATGTCCCTGCGCTTGTATTTCGATTCGGCTTTGCGGTTTTTGAATTTCCATACCGTGCTGCCCGCGCTGGGCAAAACCGCGGTTTTCGGTTTTCTCATCGGCGCTATTGCCTGCTTCTTGGGTTACCACACCTCCGGCGGCACCGCCGGCGTAGGCCGCAGCGCAATGTTCGCGGTGGTGCTTTCGACTTTGATGATCATCGTAGCAGACGTGGTGCTGGTGAAGCTCACGATTCTGTTGTTCGAATGAAAGCAATCAGCACGCACGCGCCTTTTTTCAGGCCATCCTGTAAGGATCTTTTTCAGCATAGATCACAGGACTTGCCCTGACCGTCATTGCGAACCGGCTTTATCGGTGAAGCAATCTCATTTTGAGAAATTCCGCATGGCGATGAGATTGCTTCGGCGAAAAGAAGCCTCGCAATGACGATAGTTATCGATTTCTCGGATGCGCTCTTATAAAATGACCGATTATTCGGATGCTACTTTGATCGAGATCATAAATTTATATAAAAAATTCGCCAAGCAAACCGTGCTCAACGGGGTTTCGCTTTTTGTGCCGCGCGGGGAAACGCTCGTCATTCTGGGGCGCAGCGGCAGCGGCAAAAGCGTGCTGTTGAAATGCCTGGCGGGATTGGTCAAGCCGGAAAGCGGCAGCATTAAAATTGACGGAACCGAAGTAGTGGGCTTGCCGCACAAGGAATTGGAGGCGCTGCGCCTGCGCCTGGGCTACGTTTTTCAGAACGCCGCATTGTACGATTCCATGTCGGTGAAGGAAAATCTTGCTTTTCATTTGACGCGGCACCGGCGCTTGCCGGAGGCGGAACGCGACCGCATCATTCGTGAAAAACTGCGCTTCGTGGACATGGAAGCCGCGCTCCATAAATATCCTTCCGAGCTTTCAGGGGGCATGCAAAAACGTGTCGGGCTGGCGCGGGCCTTGGTGTTGTCGCCGGAAATCGTTTTATACGACGAGCCGACGACCGGCCTCGATCCTCTCACGGCTGCGGAAATCGACCATTTGATTGCGCGGCTAAAAGATGAAACCGGTGTGACGGCGATTAGCATCACACATAATTTGGAAAGCGCGCAACGCACCGCGGATACCGTCGCGGTGTTGCACGAAGGCCGCATTCTCGCCGCAGGCACTTTTGCTGAAGTTCAAACGAACGCGCATCCGTTCATCCGGCAATATTTCGCTCTCGCGGCAACGTGGTAAAGCAGAATAATGTACGAATATTTTTGTTCTGCCGGAATGATTTCTGTTTTGCGCGTGAAGCGATTGGATTATGAAAAAAAATCAATTGTTGTGGCTGGGGGTGTTCATCGTGGGCGGGCTGGCGGTGGTGATTGCGGGAATTTTTTTCCTTGCGGGTAAAAAGAAAATCTTCGAGCGCACGTTTTATTTGCATGTTCCCTTTTCCAACGTCGCGGGCCTGCGTTCCGGTGCGGCGGTGCGGCTTTCCGGCATCGACATCGGCGTGATAGAAACCATTCGTTTGCCTGAAGCTCCGGGCGGCAAGGTCACGGTTACCATGCGCCTGGATGCTGAAGCGCAGAATTTGATCAAAAAAGATGCGCAGGCCCTGATCGAAACCGAAGGCCTGGTGGGCAGCAAAATTGTTTCGATTGTCGGCGGGTCTCTGGCGCAGCCGCACGTGGCCGATGGCGATTCCATCGGCAGCCGCAGCCCGATTGATTTGGGCGCGATTCTCGGCACCTTCGATGAAACCGCGCGCTACATGCAGGTGGTCACGCAAAGCCTGGACGGCATCACCCGCCAGATCGCCAGCGGCGAAGGCACCGTGGGCAAGATGGTTTATGATGAAGAATTGTACCGCAAATTCATCGCCATGACCGCGCGCACGGATTCGGTTTTTGCCGAGCTGTTGCACGAAACGCAAAACCTCGGCGACATTCTTAAAACGGTTTCGACTTCGACGGATTCACTCGTGGCGCAAGTGCGCGCAGGAAAAGGCACGTTAGGCCGTTTGATTTACGGCGAGGACTTGCATGACCTCGCGCTGTCTTCCATAAGCGATATTCGCGACTCGGTGAGCTCTTTGCTTACAGACGTGCGCCATGGCCCGGGCCTTTCCGGCAAATTGATCTCCGACACCACGCTTGCCGTAAAGCTGGATTCGACTTTTATCAACCTGGCGATTTTACAGCAGCAACTTTATGAAATCAGCCGCCAGGGCCGCATCGGCATGTTCAGCTTTACGGAAAACATGGAGGCGCTCAAACACAATTGGCTGTTCAAAGGCTATTTCGAGCGCCGCGGTTTTTGGAGCAAGGCCGAGTTCGAGCAGGAATATGAAAAACGCAAACAAGAGCTGGCCGCATATGAAAAAGAATTGAAGACGCAGGAAAGGATGTTGGATTCACATTTCCAGCAGATTAAAAACATGCAGAAAATGCTGGACGACCGGCAAAAAGAATTGGAGAAGATGGAAAAGAAGATTTCCAACCCGCAAGAATAAAGAGCGCCTGTCATCCAAAAGAACTTGTGAAGCATCGATCACAGAGCAAGTCCATCAAAGGATTCCTGCTGAAATGACGGTGCGGATTTAGGGCGAAATCGCGAATCTAACGCTGTAGTACCAATCATCGATCAGACCGCCATGAATACTCTGCAACAAGCCTTCCAGCGCCTGGTCAAAAATACTTCCAACCTCCGCATCATCCTCGTTTTCACCGGCGTGGGAGCAGTTGCTGCGCTCCTGACTTTTCTTTACGTGTTTTTCGTGGGGCAGAATAGCGAGCATATTCTGCTGCGCTATCTCCTGACGATTTTATTTCTTGCCGGCGGCCTCGTCTTCGCCATCATCGCGCGCAATGCCAAAGACGGTTTCGCAGGATTGGCCTATGCTATTCTAGCTTTTTTCTTCTTTTTTTCGATGCTCATCAGTTTGATCGTTACTCTGCTGTTGTTCGCTTTCTTTTTCAACGCTTCGTGACAAGTAGCGCAGACTTCCAGTCTGCATAAGTGAGGCAGACAGGAGGTCTGCGCTACAATCGAACTTGATCGTCATATTCATCCGACTATAAAATCTCGAGGAGCTCATGCATTCATTCAAAAAATCTTTGCTTTGGCTCGTGCTTTTCGCCTCCGCCGCCTCGGCGGGATGGAAAGTATCGAAAAATCCGATAAAGCTGGCGGGCGGCGGGGAAAAATATTTCATGAATCCGATGTGGTCGCCGGCGGGAGATAAAATCGCTTTTTCGGAAATGCAATATCGCGGCTTGTGGATCATCAACCCCGACGGCAGCGGCCTGCAACAATTGAGCGATGAAACCGCCGCCGGTTTTGGTTTGCAATGGTCTCCCGACGGCCAGGCTCTCATTAGCCGCGTGGCGAAATACCAGGGCCGAAGGCGTTACAACGCCCTCAAGCTTTTTGAGCTCGCAACCCAGCGCTCGCGCCTGTTATCCGATTATCGCACTTTCATGCCGGGCTTGCCACAATGGGCCGAAGGCAATCAAAAAGTGTTCATGTTTAATCGCAAAAAATTGGAAGTCTTTGCCACCGGCTTGCCTCTGCAACCGAATGTGCAAAACCAAATGCCGCAGACCGTCGCCTTCTTGCTGAACGGAAAAATTGCCACCGGCGTTCTCGAGGGTTATAAAACGTTAGAGCCGGTGGCGCAACGGCAATATCTCAATCTCGTGCTTTCGCCCGATCGCCAGAAAATCGCATTCGAAATGAAAGGCGGCAACCTGCACGTGATGAATTTGGACGGCAGCGGCCTGCGCGATTTGGGCCCGGGCAACCGGCCGCAATGGTCGCCCGACAGCCGGTATTTGGTTTATATGATTGCCCAAGATGACGGCCATGAATTTGTCGGCTCGGATTTGTTTATTATCCGCAGCGATGGCCAGGAACGAACGCAATTGACGCAAACGCCGAATCGTTTGGAAATGGATCCCTCCTGGGGCAAAAATAATCGCATTGTGTTTGATACTCACGAAGAAGGCGAGCTCTATATTATTGAACTGGCGAGGGAATGATGCCATTATTTTATTTCCAAATCTCTCGCTGCGCTCGGCGCTGGAATCTCTGGCTGGCGCTCTGCCCCATATTCTGTTTGCCTGCTTCTGCCTGGCCGCAAGTGACCGGCTTGTCAGGCTGGAATATTTATCTCGATCCCGGCCATAGCCGCACCGAAAACATGGGCATCTACGGCTATTCCGAAGCGGAAAAAGTTTTGCGCGTGGGCTTGCATTTGCGCGAACTGCTGCTGACCACGACCGACATCGACACCGTTTATATCTCTCGCGAGGATGATGCCATCGAAGTCGGCTTGTCGCAACGCACCGACGAAGCCAATGCGCTGGGTGCAGCGTGGTATCATTCCATTCACAGCGATGCGGCCGCGCCCGAGGCGAACAGCACGCTGCTGTTGTGGGGACAATATCGCGATGGCCGCGAGAAAATTCCCAACGGCGGCAAGGCCATGAGCGACATTATGATCGATCTGCTCAGCCGCGGCTATCGCACCGGCACGCGCGGCGCGCGCGGTGATTGCAGTTTCTACGGTTGCACTTCCGACGGCCCTTATCTCAGCGTCAATCGCCGCAGCACCATGCCTTCGGAATTGAGTGAGGCCTCGTTCCACACCAATCCGCGCCAAAACCAGCTCAATATGAATGCGCATTGGAAACGCCTGGAAGCCAAAACTTTTTATTGGACATTTTTGAAATTTCACGGCGTCGCACGTCCTTTTGCGGGCACCGGGGTTGGAATTGTTTCTGATCTGGAATCCGGCTTGCCGATCAACGGCGCCACCGTGGAGCTGGGCGGGCAAACTTACACGACGGATACTTACGAAACTTTATTCAAAAAATATTCCAACGACCCCAGGCAATTGCGCAACGGGTTTTATTATTTCGAAAATCTTCCGGCCGGAACTTTGCAAATGATTCTGTCCGCGCCCGGCTATTTCAGTGATACCACCACAGTCACCGTGAGCGATTCCTTCTTCACATTTAAAGACGGGCAATTGGTTTCACAAGCCGCGCCGTTTGTGCAAGCGACTTTTCCCGCGCCGGGCGATACTAATTTTGCCCTCTTTGCCGACCCGACGATCACTTTCAGCCGGCGCATGGATCGCGCTTCGGTTGAGGCCGTGCTCAGTATTTCTCCCAACTTGAACCGGCGTTATTTTTGGTCGAACAACAACACGGTTTTGCGCGTGGATTTGGATAACTTGCAAGAAGAAACTATTTACACGCTCACCATCGGCGGCAGCGCGTTAGGCCAATATGGCCAGCGATTCGACGGCAATGGCGATGGCGTCCCCGGTGACGATTTTGTGTTGAGGTTCAAAACCGGATCCGCCGATATGACGCAACCGGCGCTGCTAGCCGTCCATCCGCCTAACCGCGGCACGAATGCCGAATTGCGTCCGATCGTGAATCTGATTTTTAATGAAGCGCTTGATCCCAACTCAATTACGAGCGGTATTTTTGAATTGCGCCGCGCACAAGACAACTCTTTGGCCACGGGAATATTGAAATATTACCCGGCCGGCACGCGCAGTCTGCTGAGTTTTTTTCCCGCGCAAAATTTGTTGGCGCAGGAATCCTATATCGGCAAGCTGAAACCGGGAGTGAAAGACGTTTTTGGCAACGCCATCACTTCCGAAAAAACTTTTAGCTTCACCACCGGCAATGTTTCATATCGTGAAACGGCTTTGGACGATTTTGAAACCGGCTTGGAAAATAACTGGTGGGAGCCGCAGCGTAGCGGCAGCACCACCGGCATTCGCACCGAGCTGACCAATCGCGGCAGCGACAACGCCATCACGAACCTTCTGGCCAACAGCCAAAAATCTTTGCGCGTGAATTATGGCTGGGACTCGACCGCGGTTTCGTGGTTGATTCGGGTTTATTTGTCCGCGGGACCGCCTTTTCAAACGACATTCACCAGCAGTCAAATTTTGCAGATGTATGTTTTCGGCGATGGCAGCGGCAACCAATTTCGTTTTGCCGTGGATGACAATTATCCGATATTGAGCGCGGCGAATCATGAAGTCAGTCCGTGGTATACGGTGGACTGGCTGGGCTGGCGTTTGGTTTCGTGGGATCTGGCTAATGACGGTGTGGGCGTGTGGCTGGGCGATGGCCGTCTCGATGGCACTTTGCATTTTGACAGCATACAATTGACACACGTCATCGGCAAAGCGACGACGGGAACTTTTTATTTTGACGATTTACGTTTGGCGCAAAAAACGACGGTCGGCGTGCGGGACAATTTGTTCGCAGCGCCGGCGCATTTTGAGCTGCTGCAAAATTATCCCAATCCTTTCAATCCCACCACCACGATCATTTATGTACTGCCGCATAACAGCGCACGCGTTACGTTAGTGATTTATGACGCCCAAGGTCGGCAAATTCGCAAGCTCGTGGAGGGGCCACAAGCCACTGGGCAATATGTGATGCAATGGGATGGCCGCAACCAAGCCGGTGAACTGGTTGCGAGCGGCAATTATGTTTATCAATTGGACAGCGGCGCAAATGTGCAAAGCCGGCGGATGGTTTTGCTCAAATAAAACTCAACCCGACGAGCCCGAAAGGGGCTTTGGGCCCGCAACCAAAGGACACACTGATGGATGACAAAAATAATTTTTGTAACTATCCAGCCACATACTAAAAGGCAAAACTATTACGGGCAAAACAAGTAGCCGCTTTCTTAATCGTCTTGCCGATAATCATTTTGCCTTTATTGAAAGGATGAAGAGATGCCGATTAAAAAATACTCAAATAAAGCTTTATGGTTTTGCCTTAGTTTCTTCATTTTGTTTTTCAAAAATCTTTGCTCTTTTTGCACGCATTGAGCTGATAAACTATGAAACCAATCTCTCCTTCACAACAATTACGCTTGACGACTTTGGTGGTTTTCGCGCTCGGCATTATTTTTATCGCCAACGGCGCGCTTTCTTTTTTGATCCCCACTCTCCAGCCTTTCGGCCTCAACCGCATCAGCGACCTCATCGTCGGCGTTTGTATGCTGGCTTTGAGCCGGTGGATCCAAAAAAAATCCCTGGCGGCGTTGGCAATCGCCCTGGGCATCTTTTGGATGCAATTCGCCATGTATGCCGTGGCGCAATGGCGCCTGCAGCAATTGGGTCTGTCTTTTTTGTTGAACGCCGCCTTCGTTGCCAGCGTCACCGTGCTGCTCTGGCCGAGCTTCAAAGCCATGCGGGAACAGAGGGAGTAAATTTTTCACATGATTTCCGCTGATCAAATTCCACGTTTGCAACATACGCTCGAGCAAGCCGTGGTTCTGGCGCGCGGCAATGCTGCGGGCGAGCCGGCGCGTTACATTCCGGAGCTGGCGCAAGTTCCGCTGGAGCTAACCAGCGCCGCGATCGTGCTTTGCGGCGGCGCCGGCCTCACGGCCGGCGATGCGGCGCAACATCGTTTCACGCTCCAAAGCGTGGCCAAATTGATTTTGCTTGCCGGTTGTTTGGAAGAGTTTGGCGAGGAAAAAGTTTTTTCGTGGAGCGATGCCGAGCCTTCGGGATTGCCGTTCTCTTCGGCCGCGCAGCTCGATATTTTCGGACCCACGCCGGCTAATCCTTTGGTGAATGCCGGCGCCATCTTATTGTGCAGCCATCTCCCCGGCGATCATCGCGAGCACTGTGCGTGGCTGGAATTTTGGGCGGAGCGTCTGCTGGGCGTGAGGCCGGCCGTCAATGCCCGCGTGTTTTATTCCGAGCTGCAAACCGGCGATCGCAATCGTGCGCTGGCTTACCTGATGAAAAGCAACGGCGTGCTGCGCGGAGACGTGCATGAAATTCTGCGCACGTATTTTTATCTGTGTTCGATTGAAGCGAACGTGCAACAGGCCGCGCACATGGGCATGCTGCTCGCGAACGAGGGCCGCAATGCCGCGAACGAAAAAACTTTATCGGAACGCACCGCCGCGATTCTTACCGCGATCATGGCGACGAGCGGATTGTATGATGAATCCGGCATGCATTTGGTTCGCACCGGCTTGCCGGCCAAGAGCGGCGTGTCGGGTTTGATCGTTGCCGTTGCCACCGGCATTGGCGGGCTCGCCGTGGCCAGCCCACGCATCAATGCCAAAGGCGGCAGTGTGCGCGGGCATATCATGCTGGAATATCTTTCGCGCCAATTGGGCTGGCATTTTGCCCGGCCTCAAAACCGGCGTGAAGCATGCCAGATGAGGTGAATCGAGTTTACTGAAAAAAATAGGAGGACGGATGAAATACAACTCTGTTCTGATAGGAGTGCTCATGATGGCATGTGCGGAAAAGCCCAAAGACCCGGCGGAAGTGATTTACACCAACGCTTCAATTTGGACCGGCGTAGCCGAAGCGCCGCGCGCGGAAGCTCTGGCGATTGCGCGAGGTGAAATTCTGGCCATCGGCAGCAAGCAGGAAGTCGATCACTATAAAAATAAAAACACACGCCTCGTCGATCTCGGCGGCAAATTCGTTACGCCAGGATTTATGGATGTGCACACGCATTTCATGAGCGGGGGATTTCAACTGGCGAGCGTGGATTTGCGCACCGCCGCTTCGCCGGAAGAATTTTCATATCGTGTCGGCCAATTTGCCAAATTTATTCCGGCCGAGCGCTGGATTTTGGGAGGCGATTGGGACCACGAAAACTTGGGCGGAGAATTGCCGCAACGCCAATGGCTCGACCGGCTCACTCCGGATCATTTTGTGTTTGTCAACCGCCTGGACGGTCACATGGCGCTGATGTATAGCCTCATTCCCGAACCGAGCGCAATCGAACGTGACGAGGCCTTCGCGCGCGCCACTGATTTCGCCGTGGCGCGCGGCGTCACACAAGTGCACGACATGGGCAGTTGGGCCGATTTGGAAACGTATCGTCGCGCACAGCAACGCGAGCCGATGAAGCTGCGCATTTATTCTCTGGTGCCGCTGTCAACACGGACACTACTTCTTTGCGCAATTGGATCGTCGCCGCTGATTCTGCCGGCTTGCATGTGGTGGTGCATGCCATCGGCGACCGTGCCAATGATTGGCTGCTGCAGGTGTTTTCGCATGCCATACGCAAAAACGGCCAACGTGATCGCCGCTTTCGCATCGAGCACGCGCAGCATCTTACCCGTGCCGCGATGGCGCGCTTTGCCGAGCTGGGGGTGATTCCTTCCATGCAGCCCTATCATGCCATTGATGATGGCCGCTGGGCCGTCAAGCGCATCGGGCCGGAGCGCATCAAAACCACCTATGCGTTTCGTTCTTTGTTGGATCATAAAGCCCGGCTTGCTTTCGGTTCGGATTGGACCGTGGCGCCGATTGATCCGGCCAAAATTCCGGAGGTGAAAATTTTGCGAACCGTGGTGGGAGGAAAAGAAAGTTTTGTGTTGGAAGGGGGCGAGTAATCTTTGAAACGTCAAACGTAAGGCGTGAAGGGTAAAATCTAACACTGTCGCGTCATCACGTGTTGCGCGATAAGCCAAACAAACTCAGAATAAAATTCTGAAAGTTTTGAAGACAAAATAATGCACGACAAAACAATGGAAAATTTATTTTGTCATCAATTATTTGTACGCCGGGCTTCAACTTTCAGCTTGTTTGAAACGCCGAGATAAGCGTTACGATTTACGCTTTACATCTTCAATTAACCAAATACGGAATAATCCCCATGCCGGAATAACGCTCGGCAACGTGCTTGGTGAGGTAATCCAGTTTCGCGTCGGTGGCGAGACCTTGCGGGAAAGCGCCGTCGCGGTGAAACTCGCAGCCCAGGGAATCCACGACATAGCCGCCGTGCTCGAGATGGGCATGAAGGGCGGCGCGCCCCATGATGAGATGGGCATGCCAACACTCGCGGAAAGCTTGCAGATTCTCGCCGCAGATGCGGTCGAACTCTGCTCCGCTCTCTCCGTTGGCAACGATCAAAGCGCTGGGAATAATCTCGAAGGCGGGGGCGCTGCGGGAAGCGCATTCTTCCACCATGGTGTAGAATTGCAGCGGATGCCCCGCAATCGCCAGCTCGACCATGTGCGCGAGATGCGCGCGGAGAGAATTGGGGATGAGGTACATGATCTCGTCGTGGCTGAAATGCTTGGGGGAAATGAGGTATTGCACCGCGGCCGCGCGAATGGCACGCCGCATTTGTTCGGCAGCGACATTTCTGGTCTGCTTGACCAGGGCCGGATTGACTCTCCTGATCTTCATGGTACTCTCCTCTTGGTGTGATTTTACGGCGCAACATAAATGTTGCGTCAGGCCTCGATTCCGCCGTGAATAAAAACAAAAAGCCCGAACACACTTTTTGCTGAGAGTGTATTCGGGCCTTGCAATTTTTTAGACGAGATTTTTCGACGCTTGCAGGCGGGCGGCTTGTCGATATTCTGCGACATTTTCCCACCCTGGGATAGGGTCTCACCATCTTACGGCGGCACTCTTATATAACATCAAAAACGAAGAAAAGCAAGAAAAATTTTTAGAATGTGGCATTTTTGGAATGTGGTATTGAGAAAGGACGCGGCATCGGAAGTGTTACACATCAAACCTTTGATAGTGTCATTTGATACAGTCATTGCGAGGCGTCTTTTTGCCGAAGCAATCTTTCTTTCTACTGCGCCGCTTCATGCTTGGGATTGCTTCGCCGATGAAGCCGGCTCGCAATGACCGGGCGGTGAATTTCACAAAATGACCAATGCCTCATACAATTTTTGTGTTGTCTTTCCGCGAAAGCGGACAGTGTAGGTATTTCACATTATTTGACACGAAAAACAGCTTGACAAATACCAAACCAGGTCGTAATTTGCCCGCGTCTTGTGGTCGAATTTTGACCAGTAGCATATGGATTCGATCTTGGTTCTGAATCCTTTCCAAAATTTAAATAACTTGATACGTAATGCCGAGGGCAGGAGCCGGTTTACAAGGGTGGGTGGAAAACACACTGCAGGAACTGGTTCCGTCGCATGAATATCAATGGCCATCATGAGGGTCGCAAAAGCAAGATCCTCGTCGTTGACGACGTTGCCGTCAACGTGCAATTGCTCACCACCTATTTAACTTCCGTGGGCTATAACGTCATCGCTGCGCGCGATGGCCAGGAAGCCCTGGAAAAAGTGGGTTCGTGCAATCCCGATTTGATTCTGCTCGATGTGATGATGCCGAAATTCAACGGCTTCGAAGTGTGCGAGCGCATCAAGTCCGACGAGCTCACCCGCATCATTCCCGTCATCATGGTGACGGCGCTCAACGAAATCGAAGACAAAATCAAAGCCACCGAGGCGGGCGCGGACGATTTTATCAGCAAGCCGTTCAACAAGCTGGAATTGCTGACGCGCGTCAAGTCGCTGTTGCGCATCAAAGAATTGCACGACCAGCTCAATATCAAGATCAAAGAGCTGGAAGTTGCAAAGGAGCAATTGCGCCAGCTCGCGATTACCGACGGCTTGACCGAGCTGTTCAATCACCGTTATTTCAAAGAGCATCTCGAGCAAGAGTTGTATCGCGCCAACCGCCAGCATTCAGAAGTTTCGTTGATCATGATCGACATCGATCATTTCAAGAAATACAATGACAGCTATGGCCACCCGGCGGGCGATACGCTTTTGCGCACGGTGGGAAAGTTGTTGAAGGAAAACATCCGCAAGATCGATCTTGCCGCGCGTTATGGCGGCGAGGAATTTTGCCTGGTGCTGGCGGATACGAACAAAGCTGCCGCAGGAACGGTCGCCGAAAAAATGCGGCGCTTGGTCGAAAATTATCCTTATGACGGCTTGCCGCATCATTCCAACAACAGCCGCGTGACCATCAGTCTCGGCGTTGCGACTTTCCCGGCGGATGCCGCCAATTCCAATGATCTGGTAAAATTGGCGGATCAAAGGCTGTATGATGCCAAACAGCTCGGGCGCAATCAAGTAGTGATGGAATAGACGCCAGCAGAAATGAAACCTCAAGCAGCGCCTCCACTCCGGAGAAATACGTGGATTGGCTTTTTTTTAAACAAAACACCATTTTCCGCAAAATCTTTTCGATCACGCTCTCCGTTTCGTTGTTACCTCTGATCGTGTCGTGGATTTATCTCCTGCGCAATGCGGCGCAAGTCGGTTTCAATCCTTCGGATCGGGCGGCTATCGCTTTTTATCTGGCTTCGGGCCTGGCGACGCTGCTGGCGCTGGGCGGATCGTATTACGTTTCCAAGCGCATCAGCCGGCCCATCACCCACTTCATTCGCACGGCGCGGGAAATTGCGCGCGGCAATTTCAGCGAGCGCGTGGTGATTGAATCTGACGACGAGATCGGACAGCTCGCAAAAATCTTCAACTATATGACTACCGAATTGCGCCGGCTGCGCGATCTCGATCTCAACCGCATTATCAACGAGAAAACCAAAGCCGAAGCCATTTTGAAAAACATCGCCGACGGCGTGATTGGCACGGACGCCGGCAACAAGATTATCATGATGAACGCGGTGATGGAGCGCTGGTTCGGCATTCAAGAACGGCAGTGTTTGGACAAGCCCATCGAGAATTGCATTTCCAACAACGCGCTGCTGCAGTTCGTCCGCAAGGTGCGCGATCACGAAACCGCGACGCCGCAGATTGCGGAGACCGAAATCAAAATCAAGTCGCCCAAGAACTGGCGCGACATTTTTCTGCTTGCCAAGGCCGCGCGCATCACGAACGAGCGCAACGAGCCGGTGGTGGTCACGATTTTGCGCGACATCACGCGTGAAAAAGAAATCGACCGCATGAAGACCGAATTGGTGTCGATGGTCGCGCATGAATTGCGCTCCCCTCTCACCTCGATTTCGGGCTTCAGTGAATTGCTGCTCGATTCCAGCGTCAATCGCGAACAGGCGGAAGAATATGCCGCGATCATTTTAAAAGAATCCAACCGGTTGAGCGAGCTGATCAACAAGTTTCTCGACATTTCCAAAATCGAAGCGGGCAAGATTCAAATCAAACGCGTGGGCATGCAGGTGTGCGACGTGGTCGATAAAGTGCTGGACGTGAACCTGCATCAAGCCGAGAAAAAAGGCATCGTGGTGAGCGTCAAAGTTGCGCCTGAGATTCCGCTGGTGCTGGGCGACAAGGATATGATCGAACAAGTCATTCTCAATCTCTTCACCAACTCCGTCAAATACAGCCCGGAAAATACCGCCATCGAGATCCGGCTCAAAGAACGCGACGACGACGTCTTGTTCGAAATCGAAGACAACGGTTACGGCATTTCGGAAAAATCGCTGCCCAAAATTTTTGACAAGTTTTATCGCGTGACCGACAACGAAAAAGTGCGTGAGATCAGCGGCACAGGCCTGGGCCTGGCGCTGGTCAAAGAAATCATCGAAGTGCACGGCGGCGCAATTTCCGTCAAAAGCAAGCTCAACGAGGGCTCGACTTTTTCCTTCACGGTGCCGAAATATCGCGGCACCTATCAAGAAACCGGCACCGAGACCTTCGAGTACGGCGTGATCGGCAATCCTCTGTAATTCTTCCCTGAGTATGATGGTCTTGCTGGCAGCATCTTTTTCGGCTATAACACTGTACTCAATGCCAAAAAAGATCCTTCCAGGATGACAAGCCTTTCATGACCGATCGATATTTGTCAATACCGGCCTCGTTTTAAAGCATTCCTGAGCCACAACTCCCGAGGGACGGCGCGTGCGCAAAACCATTCTGCTGATTGACGACGACACCGATCAGCGTGAAATCATTCGCAAGATTCTCTCCACCAACGGCTACGATTTTTTGGAAGCCGCTTCAGGCGAGGAAGGTTTGCGCACGATCGTGGCGCGGCGGCCGCATTTGATTCTGCTGGATTATCTCATGCCGGGCATGAACGGCGCAGAGGTGCTGCAAGAGCTGGCCGGCAATCCGGAATATCGCACTGCCAGCGACATGCCCATCGTCATGCTCACTGCCGCGCGCATGCGCCAGGAGGTGAATCAAGCCCGCCTATTTCAGCTTGGGCTGCGTATGTTTCTTGAAAAGCCCTTTGCCAGCCACGAGCTGATCAATGTCATTGAAAACGTCTTTGCGCTGCACGATCTGCGGCATCGGAACCGCGAGCTGGAGCAGCGCATCAAGCTGACGGAATACAAATATCAGGATCTCATCGAGAATGCCAGCGATTGGATTTTCACGCTCAACACCCACGGGCAGTTCCTTTTCATCAATCGCCGGTTGACCGTTTTGACCGGCCATTTGCGCGAAACGTGGAAAGATCGTTCCCTGCTCGACATGGTGATTCCGGAGGATCGCCAGCATGTCGCGCTCAATTTTCAAAATACGCTCAAGGGCAAGTCGCGCATTTTCGAGATGCGCGTGCAAACGCAAAACGGCAAGATGTTGAACCTCTCCACCAATATGAATCCGATTCTGGAGCACGGCGAAGTAGCGGGCTGCGTGGGCATCGCGCGCGACGTGACGCAGCGCAAAAAACTGGAGCAGGAGATCACCGAGCTGAAAAACTTCAATGAAAGCATCATTCAAAGCATCGGCTCGGGCTTGATCACGCTGGACCTCGAGCGCCGCATCACTTTTTTCAATCGTGCGGCCGAGGAAATTTTGGGCTGGTATGCGGAAGAAGTAATCGGCAACCGCCTCGAAAAGTTTTTTTCCGCGGAAGAAACTGCGAAGCTGTTGCCGGACGACGCCGAGACGCAAACGGAATCTTCCCCGCTCCACCGCGAGATGGAATTGCGGCGCAAAAATGGCAAGGGCATTCACCTCGGCTTTACTGTCACTTCGCGCCGCGAGAATCGCGACCGCGTGGGCACGATCATTTCTTTCCGCGATATTTCTTTGATCAAACAAATGCAAGCCGAAGTGTTGCGCATGGATCGCCTGGCTTCATTGGGCGTGCTGGCCAGCGGCATTGCGCATGAAATTCGTAATCCGCTGGCGGGCATCAAAACCGTGGCGCAAACGCTGGAGGAAGATCTCGAAGCGGGCGACGGCAAACGGGAATATCTGGCGCGCATCATCCGGCAAGTGAACCGCATGGATGAATTGTTGCGCACGCTGTTTTCGTATGCGCGTCCGCAGTCGCCGGTGCGCCGTCCTTGCAGACTGCAAGACATCATCAACGAAGTGCAGGGCTTGATGACGCAGCGCTTTGAAAGAGCCAACGTACAATTTGAAGAAAGCTACGCGCACGATTTGCCGCTGATTTACGTCGACTTTCATCAGATTCAGCAAGTGTTCATCAATCTTTTTTTGAACGCCATCGACGCCATGACTGCGGGCGGCAGCTTGACGCTGATGGCGCGGCCCCTGGCCACGGTGGTGCAGCGCGGCGATCGTCGCGGCAAAAGATTTATGGATACCAACCGGCTCATGACCTATGCCGAAGTGCGTGTGAGCGACACCGGCGAAGGCATTGCCCTGGAAAATTTGCAGGCGATATTCGATCCCTTTTTCACGACCAAACCACAAGGCTCGGGCCTGGGCCTGTCGATTGTCTATCGCATCATTGACGAGCATCACGGCAACATTCAAGTGGACAGCGAAGTGGGCCAAGGCACGACGTTCCGGGTGTTGCTGCCGGTGGAGGAGTGAGACTGGATGCTGGATGCTTGATGTTAAGTTGCTGGTTGCTGGCGATGTAGGATATAATGCAGTGCGTCACCATAAATGACGAAATAGATTAATATCAAAAACGATTATATCAAGTTCTTGACTTATGCTTTGGCTCGTGTGATGAGACGCGAGACCACCTTGAAATAATTTTCGCAACAGGCTCGTTGGCTGATCAAACAATATATAACGATTTGCATCATCGTTATGATATTTTGGGCAAGAAGATCAACAACTTTCTGCAAACTGTCATCGCCGAGCATCTTGCGCCCAAAGATCAAATCGGCCAACAAATATTCCCGGATCAAGAAGAATAAGCATCGAGCATCCAAACATCGAGCATCAAAGCATCAAGCAACCAGCACGGAGATTCAACGTGATCGATTCAGCACGAATATTGATTGTAGAAGACAATGCGGATTTATGCCAGACGCTGGCAGAAGTGTTTCGCAAAGGCGGCCATAAAGTGACGACCGCTCTTTCCGGCACCGAGGCGCAAAAAACTTTGCAAAGCTCGCCGCTCGATCTCGTCTTGCTGGATTTGCGCCTGCCGGATATGCTCGGCATCAAAGTGCTGGAATTTGCCAAAGAGATTGACCCCGAAATCATGGTCATCATGATGACGGCGCTCACCAACGATCCCCGGCCTGCGGTCGAGGCCATGAAAGTAGGCGCCTTCGATTATTTGACCAAGCCCTTCGAATTGGATGAAGTCAAAATGGTGGTGGCGAAAGCGCTCGAAACCGCGGGCTTGAAACGCGAAGTTTCGCGCTTGAAACAGCAACAGCGCGGACACTTTCCGGAAACGGAATTGTTTGGCGACAGTGCCGCCATGCAAGAAGTCAAGCAATTCATCAAAATGGTGAGCGAAACCCCGCGCACTTCCGTGCTGATTCAGGGCGAAAGCGGCACCGGCAAAGAATTGGTCGCGAACACCCTTCACCAATGGAGCTCGCGGCGCGACAAGCCGTTTGTGCCCATCAATTGCAGCGCTATTCCCGAAACTCTTTTGGAATCCGAATTGTTTGGCCATGAGAGGGGCGCTTTCACCGACGCGAAGGCGCTCAAAAAAGGCATGTTCGAATTGGCCGATGCCGGCACGATTTTTCTCGATGAGATTTCCAGCATGCGCGCTTCACTGCAGCCGAAATTGTTGCGCGTTTTGGAAACGCAATCTTTCCGCCGCATCGGCGGCACGGCCGATATTCAAATCGACATGCGGCTGGTGGCAGCGACCAACCGCGATTTGGGCGTGATGGTGAAGGAAGGCTCTTTCCGCGAGGATTTGTATTACCGTTTAAAGGTCATGGTGATCGTGCTTCCCCCGTTGCGCGAACGCACCGAGGATATCATTCCGCTGGCAAAATTGTTCATCGAAAAGAACAACCGCGAATTCAACAAAAACATCGCGGGCATTTCTGCGGAGGCCGAAGGCTTGTTGGGTGAATATCAATGGCCGGGCAATGTGCGGGAACTGAAGAACGTCATCGAACGCGCCACCATTTTGTGCCAAGGGCCGGTGCTCAAGCCCGAGCATTTGCCTATGGAATTGCGCGACGAGCACAGCCGCAATTCCGTTTTCTTTGCCGCGCCCATGTCGGCGGCGCCGGCCGGAAACAATGAATGTTTGTCGTTGGAGGATATGGAAAAAGTGCACATTCACAACGTGCTCACAAAACACAAAGGCAACAAGTCACAAACCGCGCGTACGCTCGATATCTCGCGTTCTACTCTGCGTGAAAAAATGAAATTATATAACATTCCTGGATGATTTTGGCTGAAATTCGTTCATTCCACTGTTCGGATTTCAGCCTTGCGACCCATCTTATCCCGAATTTTCAGCGCAAATAGAATTGTTAAAGAATCTTCAACTTTTTCCGCAATCCCAGGATTTTCTTAATCTATAGTTTGCATAACTGTGGAAAAATTGGCTTGCGCGTTCGATCTCGACTGCGGTGGTACATGCTTTGCTGTTTTTATTGAGGAATAATTAAAAGGACTGTGAGAGGTTCATTTTCAGAGCAGGCAAATGAATGAATAGGACCGATGCTTACCTAAAAGCTTCGACGCAGGACGCGAGTGATCACCGCAAAAAAAGCATTTTGATCGTTGATAATGAAGAAGATTTGATCTGGAGCATTTCCAAAACGCTGACGCGCGCAGATGAGAAACTGGAGGTCACTTGCGTGCAGGACGGCGACTCGGCTCTCGAAGTTCTGGCGCGAAAGCCGGTGGACGTGGTGGTTTCAGACGTGCGCATGCCGGGCCGCGACGGTTTGCAACTTTTGGAAGAAATCAACTGCCATTATCCGCAGACCAAAGTGATTATTATGACGGCTTATGGCTCGGAGGACATGCAAAACCACATTCATGCGCGCACACCATATTACCTGGAAAAGCCGTTCGAGATTCAATACCTAAAACGGCTGATTTATACCGCCCTGCTTGCGAGCCCGTCTCCCCGCAATCACCTCTACGATTCTCCCTTGAATTTTTCGAAAAATGCCTACTCCTTCACTTATTTTCCTCTGATTTCTTCTCTTGCCATGCTGGCAAAGTGAGATTGCAGTAACAAGCGCTGCCGTTTCGCCACTTTGGCCTTCTGAAGATTTTTCTTCGCGAGGTCTTTGTACCTTAAAGAATTACAAATAACTGCTCCTCTCCTTCCCGCTTGTGAAGGCCAAGCCCGCCTGCCGTTTGTCACTTTTGAAATAATTCGAATAAAGTCGAGAAAACTCACCTACAGAAAGTGTCTTATTTCATGTAGTATCATGCGCCCGCACAAAGCTGCGGCGTATGCGCCGGAGCGCAAGTAATCGTATTTCAATAGAATGACTGGCTACCAACAAAGCTCGAATGCTCGAGCTTGGGAGGCTATCATGAAATGCTTTCTGTACGCCATTATTCTTTCCGTCCTCATATTCATACAGACCATACCCGCCTTATCGCAAGTTACTCCGGATAATTGGGCGCGCGGCGGCGGCGGCACTTCGACCGATGCCGGAGCCGGCGTGGCTTTTGACTCCGATGGCAATGTCATCGTGGCTGGCTCCTATCGACAAACCGCTACATTTGGAAATGTCACCCTCCCCAGATTGGATGACGACGACCAGCCCAATATCCTTGTCGCCAAATATGATCCCAACGGCATTTTGCTCTGGGCTCGAGCCGCCGGCGGTTTTTATTGGGACGAAGCCAAAGCCGTTATGGTTGATTTCAATGATGACATTATTATTACCGGCTCATTCGGCTTAACCGCGGATTTTGGCCGAGGCATAAAACTGGAAGCCGGCGCCAATCATTCCGGCAATCTTTTCATTGCCAAATACAACAGCGCCGGCGATATCTTATGGGCCAAAGGCTTCGGTGATCAAGGCGATGAGTGGGGCTTCGGGTTGGCGCGAGATTTCGACACATTTTATGTTACCGGCTTTTTTGAAAACGGCTTAAATTTTCCGAACCAACCGCTGAACGGCTTTGGCGGCAGAGATATTTTTGTCGCCAAATTCGATAATAACGGAAATCTCCAATGGGCGCGCCAAGCCGGGGGATCGGGTGAAGATATTGGCAGCAGCATTGCAGTATCCGACAACAATAATATTTTCGTGACCGGACATTTTAGCGGCAGTGCACAGTTTTCACCGAACATAATCAGACAAAGCTTGGGCGGCCATGATGTCTTTGTGGCCAAATATGATGAAACCAGCAACGTTGTGTGGGTGCAATCCGCCGGCGGTGCGCAAAATGATCAAGGCAAAGGTATTGCCGTTTTTTCCGACTTCATTGATGGCGAGCCGGCCGATATCTCCGTGTTCACAGGATTTTTTGCCGGCGAATGGCGCATCGGCAACGTTCGTTACCTCACCGGCATAGCCGCACAAAACGTTTTTCTCGTCCAATTTGACGACAATGGACAAGTTCTCTGGGCCGCGCCTCGCAAAGGCGAAGTGGCCGGGCAAGGCCGCGGGGTCGAGATCGATCGAAGGGATGCGACAACGCTGACGGGATGGTTTACGGGGTCAGTGAATTTTGACGGCAAAAGAATGACCAGCAGCGGCGCGGAAGATCTATTTATAGCACGCTATACCAGCGATGGCGACCATAGAATGGACGGCCTGTCCATCATTCGAGCTGGCGGCAAAGAACCGGACCGGGGCATGTCCGTCGCCCTTTTTGATGAAGGCAGCAGACTGGCGATTACAGGCGATTTCAAAGGTCGGGCATATTTTGATCCTTTTGCTTGTGGCGCGCCGGATTCCGCCCGCCTCATCAGCACCGGCGGGTCTGTTGACGCTTTTGTCGCAAGATACAATCCCTTCGCTGGAATCCCGAACCGACCTAAAGATTTGAAGATCAGAGCTTTGCCAGGTCCGCGGATTGCTATAAGAGCGACTTGGGTGGATCAATCCGATAACGAGCTCGGCTTCATTATAGAACGCAAAATAGGAAACATGAGAACGTATGAAGTTTTCGATAGCGTGGGCGTGGATGTAGAACAGTATATCGATTCTACTGTTGTCGAGCGCGAAAGGTACAATTATAGAGTTCGCGCCTTTAATGAGTGCGGCAACTCAGACTATGCCCAAACCAGTGATGTAAGTACAGGCATAAATGCGCCTTCCGGCTGCTATGCCACGTCCGAAACCAGTAATCGAATACGGTTAGGCTGGAGGAATAATTCGAAAGTTGCAGAAGGCTTTGTAATCAGGCGAAGCCTGACCGGGAGCGATGACTCCTTTCAGCTCCTCGATTCCGTAGCCGTGGGAGAGGAAGAATTTTTGGATACCAGCTTGTTTCCCCGGCAGCAATACCATTATCGCATTTTTGCATATGACAAAAGAACTCGTTCCGATTCCTGTAAAGTCTCAGCCGCCGCCGCGGTTCTTTTCCCCAACGAACGGGTGGCATGGCCCGTTGGCAGCGAGCATCGTCTTGCCTGGTCGCCGCCGAGCGCCAGCGGCTTAGTGAATATAGAATACAGCATCAATGAAGGCGTATCGTGGCTTACGGTGAAGCAACGCATTGCCGATACCGGGTGCCTCAAATGGCTCGTGCCCAATACCCCCGCAGCTCAGAGTCTCTTGCGGGTCTCAGATGCGAACGCCTCCGGACAATTTATAGAAAGCGCGAGGTTCACGATCGGCAACCCCGCGGCGAGCGAGCCGCTCATTGCCTCGAGCAATATTGACGGTGCCAGCGGCGCAGTGGCCTCAACCGAGATATTCATCGGAGCCAATACGGTCTCGATTGGCCAATTCGATTTCAAAATAAAATTCGATCCCAATCACCTCGCCTTTCAGGGATGTCGTAAAACGGGATTGACCGCTTCCTGGTCAAAATTGGAATGCCGTCAGACACAGCCGGGCGAGCTGGTGATCAATGGCGCTCATTCCACACCGATTCCGCCGCGCAGCGCGGGCGCGATCGCCGCGATTGATTTTAAAATCCTCGCTTCGTGCGGCGGCTCTTGTCAGGTCAGCCATTTGCGCCTTTTTGCGCTCGAAGGCGCTCTCAAAAATATGAAAGCCTATCACGGCACTTTTGGCTGCCCGTCATTGTGCGTGCTCGGCGACGTGAATGGTGCTGGTGGCGCCGTGCCCACGCCGGGCGATGCGCTATGCGCTTTTAAAATTGCCTTGGGGATCAGCGATGCGGAGTGCGACAATCCCTGTGCACGCGAGGCCGCGGACGCCGATTGCAATGGATCGGTTACGCCCGGTGATGCGCTCATTATTTTTCGCGCCGCGCTCGCCAACGGCAGTGTCACGTGCCCGTCTGCCGGCTCGGACACACAAAGTCCCAAGGGTTCGGTGCAAGCGCAAAGCCAATTGAACCTCAGTCCGCTGGCGAAGACCACAACGATGCCAGGCCAAAAAATCATTATTCCACTCCATCTCGCCAACCCGACCGCTCAAGCGCTAGACGCCTTTGGGTTGAAATGTTTTTATCCGAGCGCGTTGCTGCAATACGACACCGTGCAAACGGCCGGCACACTTACGGGCGACTGGCCTCTGGTGGACGACAATCCCACCGGCGCCAATGAAATTACCGTGGGCGGCTTGAACTTTCTCGGGGCCATCACGGCTTCCGGCGTTTTGGTAAATTTGCAATTCACGGTCAAAACCAACGTGACCGGCAAAGACAGCTTGAAGCTGGGCAATTTTACCGATGATCTTGCCGGTGCGGCCACGACCGGAGGCGTGCTCGAAATTTTAGGGACCGCGGTGGAGGAGCGTGAAGAGGAGTTGCCCTTGCAGTTCGCTTTGCGAGGCAATTATCCGAATCCTTTCAACCCCACCACTGCTATTCGTTATGACTTGCCCGGAAGCGTGCGGGTGAAATTGACGATTTATAACACTCTGGGCAAGACGATTCGAACGCTGGTCAATAGCCTTGAACCTGCCGGCTTCAAAAGCGTCACGTGGGACGGCACGAACGAGGCCCACGTGCGCGTCGCCAGCGGGGTCTATCTCTGTCGCCTCGAAGCCGGCGATTTCACCGCCACGCGCACGCTCATCTTGATGAAATGAAATTAAATAGCGATTACAACGCTAAAGGGAGCTTTCCATGCGTTACCCTCTCTGTTTGCTCAGTTTTCTCTGTGTTAATCTTTTTTTGGTTGTGGCTCGTCTTGTAGGTTGAGTTCTGCAAATATGTGAACAAAAACTTTTCATATGCCAGCAAAAAGCCTTGAAAGTTGCGCGCTCGCGTTCCTGCTCATAATATCAACCAACGTTGTGGCGCAGCAATGGATCTCGCATACGCGTTACCAGGGTCTGGGCGGCGGCGATGTGCGAGATCTACTGATCGATCAAAACGGCGACCTGTGGGCCGGCACCGACGAAGGTCTCAGCCGCTTCGACGGCGCGTGGAAAATTTTTCGCGAGCCTAACGGCCTCGCGAATAACCTCGTGCAAACTCTCGCGCTGGACACCGACGGCAATATCTGGATCGGCACACGCGGCGGCATCAATAAAATCGATCCGCGCAGCGATTTGTCGGATCCAAGAAACTGGAAGAAGTACACGCGTGCGAACACCGGCGGCGGCTTGGCCAGTGACAGCATTTTAACCATCGCGTTCGATCAACAAGGCCGCATTTGGTTTGGCACCGAAGACAGAGGCATCAGCGTCGCCAATCCCAATTTCATGAATAGCATGTTTCCCGACCCGCTGTTCGATCCCACGAGTTGGAACACCTACAATCGTGAAAATAGCGCTTTGGGCTCGAATAAGATTTTAGATCTGGCCGTAGATGCGGCCGGAAATGTGTGGGCGGCCACTGCCGCAAGCGTCAACCTCTTTGCCGGCGATCAAAATCAATGGCTGCCTTTTGTGTTGGCCCCGAGAGACGCGAATGCCAAAGCGCGGGTGTTGTTTCGCGATCGGGATGATTACATGTGGATTGGCACGCAATTGTATGGCGTCTATCGCGTGCAACCGGGCAATTTGTCGCGGCCTTACGATCATTTCACCACTCCCGGCGCCGAAGACGGCCAAGATGACGTGTTCGCCATCGCGCAAGAACGCGAAGGCTTGATGTGGCTCGGGCATCGCGGCGGTTCATTCACACCGATGGGCGTAACCTTGATCGATCCCGACAGCAATTGGAGCAGCCTAGCAAATGTTGGCAGTTGGGAATCTTTCACCTCCAACGACGGGTTGGCAAACAATCAAATAAACGCCATTGTGGTGGACGAGGAGGATAACGTCTGGTTTAGCCATTCGGAAAGCCGCGGCGTCACCCAACTGGAGAAGACGTGGCAGACGCTTCCGTTTTTGACTTCGGGAAGTCAAGGTGAGACAAATTTTATCGAAGGCCTTTTTTCCGGGGGGGAGAATGATCTCTGGCTGGCGACGCGCAGCGGCGCAGCGCGCATCGATTTGCGCCGTAGCCTGTTGCTGATTCAAAAATCCGACAACTTTCTGGAATTCGACCGGCTCTTGTTCGAAACAATCGACGGCTTGAGCAGCGACCACGTCTTTACCGTTTTTCGCGATCACGGCGGCTACATTTGGTTCGGCACGAGTCGCGGCGCCGATCGTGCGCCGGCCGCAAATATCGACGAGGCGAATACATATCAAGCCTTCAACCCACAAAACGGCCTGGCAGCAAGCCCCGTCTATTGGATCACGGAAGATCGCCTCGGTTATCTCTGGTTTGCGACGGGCAACAAAGGTGTCAGCCGCGTGCACGCCGATTCCGTGAACGCCAAACAAAATTGGCGCACCCTCACGAAAGCCAACGGCCTGGCCGATGATCAAGTTTTGATGATGCTGCTCGACCGGCAAGGGTATTTATGGTTTGCTACGAGCAAAGGCGCGGGCCGGCTCGATCCGGCCCGCGATCCACGCGAGCCTGCGAATTGGCAAACTTTCACTGCCACCAACGGCCTCGCCAGCGATCGCGTTCGTTTTATTTTTGAAGATTCCGCCGGCCTGCTTTGGTTCGCGACCGATGCCGGCGTTTGCCGGGTTGATCCGCGCACAGATTTGATCACGCCGGCGAACTGGAAATGTTACACGGAAAGAGACGGCCTGGCCAACAATTTCGTTACGGCCATCGCGCAATTGCGGCCGGACGAATACTGGTTCGGCACCGCGGTGGGCGCCAGCAAATTCGCGCCCGGCACAACGGTTGAGCCATGGAAAACCGTCCTATTGACTCCGCGGGTGAGCTCGAATTTTGTGACCGGCCTGCATGCCGATAGCACTAACGGTGCGCTGTGGTTCGGCACGGACGGTGGAGGCGCCATTCGTTATCAGCCGACATCGCGCGCGCCGAATACGTCGTTAATCACTCGCTACGATTTGGTCACCACCAATACCGTACATTATGAATTTTCCGGCGCCGACGCGATTACGCCCACATCTATGCTGCGTTATCAATATCGCGTCAACGCCGGGTTATGGATCTCGACCAACAATAATTTCGCAGAAATTTTCCTGGAGGCCTCTCCCAATGACAACCGGCCCCGGCGCTACCTTTTTGAAGTCCGCGCCATAGATGACGACGATAATATCGATCAAACTTCCGTCAGCGACGGCTTCTTTAAAATCGCCGGCGCTTTGGGCGGCAGCTTTCAGAGCGAAGACGGTCTCGTTGAGCTTTATGTTCCTCCAAATGCCTTGGGCGCAGACACCTCCATCACCATTACACCCATGCCGCAGTCACAAATCACAGATTCGCTGGTGATCAGCGCTTATGATATTTCGGCGCGCACGCCGGAATTGCGCAAGCCCGGCAGCCTGCGGATGAAGGTGACTAACACGGCCGGGGGGCGAGCTATTTTTCGTGAAGAAAATTCCAGTTGGGTGAGCTTGGGCGGAACCAAAACCTCCCGCGGCGACAGCCTCATTCTCACAACGGCGATCAGCCGGTTCGGCAGATACGCCGTGCGCCGGGCGGCCGCTGCACCGGTGCAACAAGATCGCGCCGTCGCGCAAGTGAGCATTCAACCGCGGGTGTTTTCTCCGGCCGGGGCCGGCGCCAACCACGGCGATCGCGCCAACATTTCCTTTTCATTGCGGCAGGCCGCGCCGGTGAGTATTCGCATCTATGATTTGAATGGGCGGTTGAAACGCGCAGTATTGAGCGAGGCGGCGATGGCTGCCGGCGTCAATTCCGTGCCATGGGATGGCCGCGATGAAGACAACAGATTTTGTGTGAGCGGACTTTATGTGGTGACCATCGCTGCGGCGGGCGATTTGCAAACGCACACCGTGGCCATATCGAACGCCCGGCAATAATCCAGTCGAAAATGATCCCAACCCAATCAGCCGCGCTCCGGTGCGGTGCCTTATTGATGGCGGGGTTGCTGATTTCAGCCCAACCGGCTTTTACGCAGCGCGACCAAATCTTCGTCGGTGCCCGGCCCTTGAGCATGGGCGGCGCGTTTTTGGCCGTGGCCGATGACGGCCACGCCATTTTTTGGAATCCTGCCGGCCTGGCGCGGCTGGAACGCATTGAAGCCGCGTTTGATTATGCGAATCTCTTCGGCCTCGGCCTTGACAGCTATCACGCCAGTTTTTTTTCCCGCCTTTATTTCATTCCGCCTTTGACTGATTATTTGACTTTCGGCGCCGATTGGTCCGCAATCCGCGCGGGCGACGAAGAGCTTGAATTCCGGCGCGATCAATTCAATTTTGCGCTGGCTTTGCAGCCGCCGAAAACTTTGCCGCTGCTGCGCGATTTCAGTTTCGGAGGCAATGCCAAATACTTGCGTCTCGACGCCGTGCTCGAAGGCACGCCGGAAGTGGATGCTGCCGGCTGGGGGTGGGATTTCGGCCTGCTTTATCATTTACAAAAATTACCTCGATTGCCCGGCAGCCTCAATCTCGGCGTCATGATTCATGACGGCAGTGATACACAAGTCCGGCATGCCAACAGCGATTTTCGCGAAACGGTTCAACATCAGAACGTCCGCTGGGGTTTGAGCTACCGGCCCTTTGCCGAATGGCCCGGCGGCAGAATTCCGCTTTCGCACCCCATCTTCGCGCTGGATATTGACGAACGCATTCATGCCGGACTGGAGATTTGGTTGCTGCGCAGCCTGGCCTTGCGCATGGGCTGGCAAAAAGACCGGCACACCGATGAGAGCCCGACTTTTTCCTTTGGTCTGGGTTTCAAAGCCTCGGTCAAAGGCTGGCCGGAAACCAACGTCGATTATACGCTCAACGATCATCCGGTTTTGCCGAACACGAACCGGCAATTCGGCGCGGCGCTGGTGTTGCGAGACGACCCGCGCTTGTTGCGCATCGAGGAAGCGCATATCAACGAGGTTTTTGCCTCGTTGTATCGCGCCTATGCCGAGCCGGATGCGCGCTTCGGAGCGATCAAGCTGAGAAACGTGCATGACGATACTCTGCGCGCGAATGTGACGCTGGAAGCCAAACGTTACTTTGAAAAGCAACGGCCGCAAACCGTCGTGCTCGCGCCCGGCGCGGCGGCCGATTTGCCGCTGCGTGCGGTTTTCAAACCTGAAATCTTGCTCGCAAGCGAAGGCCGGTTTGGCGGGATAGTGAAGGTCAAATATCACTATCAAAACAAAGAGTACGAAACCACAACCCCACTCGACTTCACTTTGCATGAGAGAAACTATCTCACGTGGGATGACCCGGCAAAAGCAGCGGCTTTTGTCACGCCCAACGATCCGGTTGTGCGCGATTTTGTGGATGCTGCTTTGCAGAAGAGCGCCCCGGCCCCGGCCTGGCTCAAACGTTACAATTTTACCCATGCCATGCTTCTTTTCGACGCCTTGCAAAGTTATGGCGTGGATTATCGTCCGGATGCGGTGACGCCTTTTCCCTTGCTCGCAGACACGGCGACTAAAGCCTATCGGCTCGATAAGGTTTATTATCCGGCCGAATTTCTGACGGGAGAAACGAAAGAAACGAAAGAAACGAAAGAAACGAGAGAAACGAGAGAAAAACGCTTCGGCGATTGTGACGATCTCACTGTGCTCTACGCGAGCTTGTTGCAAAGCGCCGGCATTCCCACGGCGATAGTTAGCGGTCCCGGACACGTTTTTTTAATGCTTGACACGGGCGTATCTGAAACGCAAAGTGAAGGCTCGCCCTTCCCGCCCGATCTTTTCATCAAACGCAATGGCAGTTTGTGGATTCCCGTGGAAGCGACGATGATTCCGGAAGGAAGTTTTATTTCGGCATGGGAAAATGCCGCAAGCCGATTGCAGTCCGCGATGGGCGACTCCACGTGGAGCATCTTTGAAGTGGCCGCGAGCCAGGCAAAATATCCGCCCGCTTCTGCCGAAGTGCTGCCTTTTCCCAAATCTTTTTCTGCGGCATTGCCGGATTTCGCTCCGCTCTGGCAACAGGAATTGTCGGCGGCGCAACAATGGCAAGAAGATTATTGGCAAACTTTCGAAGACAGCTTGCGCCAGAATCTTCCGCGTGAAATTGAGCTCGGCGTGCGCAATCGTTACGGCGTGGTTTTGGGCAAAAACGGCGCGCCGAATCGGGCGCGCACGCAATTCAGCGAAATTCTCGCGCACGATCCGGCTTTTGCCGCGGCATGGAATAATCTGGCCAACGTCGCATTCGTGATGGGCGAGTGGGCCCGGGCAGAATCTTTATATTTCAAAGCGCTGGAATACAACCCCTACAGCCGCGGCACGCATCTCAATCTTGCCATTCTATACGAGACGGTTTTTGAGAAATCGCCGCAAGATTCTCTTGCTTTGCACGGCTTCATCGAGGACAGCTGGCAGCGCGCCGCGCAGCTTTTTGAAGGCAAGGCTGAAAATGCTTTTGGCCTGTTGGGCTTCAGCCCGGAGCGCTCGGAAACCAAAGCAGCCGGCAGCCCGGACAAAACCCAATCGTTGCTGCAACGCGTGAAAAAAATGATTGATCGCGGCTTCAAGCGCTACGTCCAAAAACGCGAAATTCGCAAAGTGCCGATTGGCCGCCACGGTGTGAAAGCGGAAGCGCCGACTGACCCCGACCGCGCCGGGCTGTTGTCGTGGATTTACTAGCATGGGAGGTATAACGTGGGAGACACCTAGTGCTACAACGTTAAGTTCGGTTTTCGCCCAAAATCCACACACTGTCATTCAGTAGGAAGCTTCCCTAGCACTAACGCTGCCGTTTATTTGAGCCTTGTGCCCGGTGCGTGGGAAGATTTTTTCTGAATGACATTCCCAAACGGGAATTTTGATTCGGAATTTTTTTTGAATGAAAGCAGACGCTTGTTACCTCTCACTAAAAAACTCCAGCTTGTGGCGATCGGGCTCGTTTGCAGTCTGGTCTTTGGGCAGTTCGCCAACGTGCTCTCGGTCGTAGCGGACGAGAGCTGGAATCTTTTCAAAAGCCTCGATGACTTTTTCTACAAGCTTTTTTACAAACCCACGGCGCTCGAGCCGCCCAAAGATTTGATCATTATCGATAACGAAGACGGCGCCATCAAGCGCAGCCGGGGTGAATATGCCGGGCTCCTTCGCCGTTTGCAGAGCGCCGGCGCGCGCGGGGTGGCGTTTGATTTGTATTTCGCCGGCGCGAATGAATACGACTCGCCCGGCGACCGGGCTTTGGTTGAAAGCGTGAAACAATTCCACCACGTGGTGTTAAGCGCGGATTTTTCGACGACGCAGAGGCCGGAAGCCGTTTCCGAAAAAATAATGGAAAACCTGGCATTGCCCGATTCCATCTGCGCCAACGTGTTCCTCAACACCTTGATCGCCGAAGGCGTTGCTCTCCCTTTTGACAGTCTTTTGGCGGCAACGCACTATCTCGGGCACATCAACTATCCCGAATCCGACTTTCATCATTTCCCGCCGGTTTATCAATACAACCAATATTGTTTCGCGGCTTTGCCTTTGCAACTCGCGCGGCTTTATCAAGAAACCCGGCAACGCGCATTTTCCTGGGAAGATATCCCGGCGGACAAATATGCGCAGGTTTTGGTGAATTTTATCCCGGTCGAACATTTTGCGCCTTTTCCATATTCCTGGCGGAACGCGCATGATTTGTTGCAAAGGCGGCCGGAAGCTTTTCAAGGAAAGATCGTTTTGGTGGTCAACTGCTCGGGTGAGCCTAACGTCCCCACGCCCATTGGATCGTATCCGCGCTGGGCCATCATCGCTTCGCTGGCCAGCCAGGCGATTTCGAATGATTACATCGCCGCTTCGGACGCCTTTATGCCGGCACTCTTTAGCGCCTTTTTAGCGGTGCTGGGATTGTTCTGGCTGCTGTTCGGCGCCGCGCGCCTCGGCCCGCAATGGCAAAAGACGCGTTTCTTGTTTGCCGGCGGAAATGTGCTCATTCTCTTGCTGGTGTTTCTATCTTTGCATTACGGGCGGGAATGGTTCGGCGCAGCCGTGCCTTTGGTTGCTTACAATTGCAGCCTGGCGGTCGTACGCGCACGGTTTTATCTATGGACGCGGCCGCCGGTGTATGTCGATTTCGGCCTCACCGTCGCCGAGGGACAAAACCAAAGCTATGCCGTGCAGATCTCCGAATCAGCTTTCGGCGAAGGCGAAGGCGCCGCGGCCTTTCCGCCGTTTTTCGAAGAAAAAGAATTCAAAAAAGTTTTGCACCAGCTCGCCCGGCTGCAAGCCGGCACGAACGAAATGAAATGGCTGGGCGACCGCATGTTCGAGGCTTTGTTTCAACACGAAATTTTCAGCGCGCTGAAAAGCAGCCTGCACGAAGTGGCAGGCCCCAAGAAGCATCTTCGCCTCAAGCTGCGTTTGGATGCGCCGGCATTATCCCGTCTCCCCTGGGAATTTATGCACAGCGCCAAGCTGCCGCCCGGCTTTTTAGGATTGCACAAACGCTTGTCGATCGTACGCTATTTGCCGCTAGCGCAGCCGGTGCGCTCCACACAGGCTCGTATTCCCTTGAAGATTTTGGTGGCCATGGCCAGCCCGGCCGGCCTGCCGCAGTTGGATATTGCCGCAGAAAAAAAATTGCTCAAAAAATCTTTGCGTCCGATCATTTGGGGCGGCGACGTGCGCTTGCGCTTTTGCGAGCACGTGACACTGGAAAAACTTTCGGAAGAGCTCGCGCGCGAGCCGGACATCCTGCATTTCATCGGCCACGGCCGTTTTGATCCAGGCAGAAAAACGGCCTCGCTGGAATTTGAAACGGAGAGCGGCGAAGCTGGCCCGGTGGAAGCGGAAGCCCTGGGCAATTTACTGCATGAAACCACGATCAAATTGGTGGTATTGAATAGCTGCGAAGGCGCGGTGGCGACGGAGACGAATGCGTTCACCGGCATGGCACAAAATCTGGTGCGGGTTGGCGTACCGGCCGTGATCGCCATGCAATATCCCATCGCAGATGCCGCTGCCGTGCTGTTTTCCAAAAGCTTTTATTCCACCTTGATTACGAATTACTCCATCGATGCGGCGGTCGCCGATACACGACGCTATTTGATGACAAAATTCGGCCTGAGCCGGCAGGACTGGGCCACTCCCGTTCTGTTTATGCGCGCCTCGGAGGGGAGGATTTTCAATTAATTGTTCTGCTCTGAAGCACTATTCCCCCGCCAGCAATTCTTCCAGCTTCTTTTGCACCGGCGGATTGTTGGGATTGGACGCCAGCGATTTTTTATAATGCGCGATGGCCAGTATTTTCTCTCCTTTGGCCAAATATAATTCCGCCATCTGTAAATGATTCATCCAGGAATCGGGATAAAACTCCGAATTTAGCTTGAGCATTTCCAAAGCATCATCATTCTTGCCTGTGGCTTGCAATTGCTGCGCTAAATTGAGGAGAACCCTTTCACGGAAATCGAAGACAAAACTGCCGTAATACTTTTCGCGCCGGGTGCGATATTCTTGTATTCCCGCCTGCACGCCTTGCGCCAAAATCGCTTCCAATAGAATCTCTTCGAGCATGCGCGGCCGGTTTTGCCCGCGATGGCACGTGACGCAATTGACTTGCATCGGCGGCGAAGCGCGCGCGGCGATTTTGGGCAGATGTTCCTGATTGAGGGCTTGCACCATGCGCATCATTATGCGCGCCGTTTGCTTGGTGTTTTTCTCATCCGAAACGAAATCAAACTCGGAAAGTGATTTGCCTTCTTCGCCGATATGGCAATGCTGGCAGCGCACACCCAAGCCGCCGGCAAAGCTTCTCATCATAGCCACGAGCTCTTGCTTGCCAATATCCTTGGGCAGTACTTGTAGATTCTTGAACGTATCCGGAATTTGGGCCGGCAACAGCCGCGTTTCAAGCACGAGCAGCAAGCTTAAAACAACGAGGAGAACGGCAGAATCTTTTTTTCTATTCGGCGCGCACATGACTGGTCACCAATCCTTTCCAGCTTGGAAGCTTGTTCGCAAAGTAACCTCTCATTTCATTGTCATCCTGCAAGGAGCTTTTTAAGCATTGCGCACTGTGCTCATGCTCAAAAAGATGCTTACAGCATGACATATTACTCGGAAAGTGCCATTCCTGTTTGCAAAATTTTATCGTGTGTAAATCATTTTTCGAGTTTGAATCCAACTTCCAACCTGAATGCGGTAAAAATAAATTCCGCTGCCGGCGAGCCGCGCGCCTTCAAATTCCACTTCATGATCTCCAGAAGCTTGAGCAGCATTTATCAAGATTGCCCTCTCCTGCCCGAGAAGATCATAAACTTTGATCGTCACGAATTGAGGCTGCGGCAAACTGTAGCGAATTTTTGTCGTGGGGTTGAAGGGATTGGGATAGTTTTGATGCAAAATGAAATCCACTGGAAAATCAGCCTGGGTCTGCACCGAGGTCATGCCGCCGCTTTCGGTAATAGTGAGATGTTGATTGATATTCACATTCACAAAAATATCGTCTCTTCCGAGCGGCCATTGCACGAAGATCGAATCAATTATCGCGGCATCGCCCAATCCAAAATGCAATTCCAAATTTTGGCTATTATAGCCGGATTGCGCCGCCACCTCCTGCATTTGACAGTGCGGCGCGCCATGGATCGTGGCTTTCACGCGCACTTTTGCGCCAATGGCCGTCGTGTTTGAGATCGTGCCCACACCCCGGAGGTTGACCCACGCGTTGTTATTGCCCTCGTTTCGATACAAAAAATTTCTTTGATTCTGTTGATTGGCCACGAACAAATCCAAATCACCGTCGCGGTCATAATCTGCCCACGTGCAGCCGAAAGACGCACCGACCTCGTTCACGACGACACCGCTTGTAATTTTGGTGAAACGATAATCCGGCGGCCCTTCGTTGCGATAAAGAAAATTCCGCTGGCCGTTATTGGTGACGAACAAATCCAGATCGCCGTCATTGTCATAATCGCCCCAAGCGCTGCCCACCGACCTTCCACCATCGTTCGAGACACTGCCGGCGTCGATGACAGTTAGGCGGTAATCTGGCGGCCCGCTGTTGCGATATAAAATATTGTTTTGATCCAGAAAATTTACGGCGAATAAATCCAGATCACTGTCGTTGTCATAATCGCCCCAACTTATCCCCAAAGTGCTTCGGCCCTCCGGAAAAACCGTTTTCGTGAAGACGCGATTACCGGTATTTGTATAGAGAAAATCGTTTTGAGCACCGGCATTGCCCACAAACAAATCCGCATCGCGATCATTGTCATAGTCGGCCCACGCGCCGGGAATGGAGCTGCCGCTATCGCGCAAAATCGCTGCGGTATCGATTTTGGTAAAGCTATAATCCGGCGGCCCATTGTTCAAATAAAGAAAATCATTGGCTTCAAAATTGACCACAAACAGATCAAGATCGCCATCGTTGTCGATATCCACCCAACTGCTGCTGTTGGAATTGCTGCGATCGGTTACAATGTTGCCGGTCGTAATCTTGACAAACGTCGAATCTCCGCTGCCACGATATAAAAAATTCCCAAATGAATTTCGGTTGGTGACGAATAAATCCAATGCGCCGTCGCGGTTGTAATCACCCCACGTTCCGCCGATGGAAGAGCCGCCATCATTTACCACGGCGCCGGTAATGATCTTGATGAAGCTGCCCCAGCGATTGTTGAGATAGAGCGAATTATTTTGGCTATTGAGATTGCCGTTCGCCACAAACAAATCGAGCCAGCCGTCATGATCAAAATCGGCCCAGCTTCCTCCCCCGCTTTCGAACTGATCGTTGACCACGGGATTGTTGGGGTCGGTAATTTTGATGAAACTTTGGGCGTGAAGCCCAGAGTTCGCACCAGCGAGCCATAAAAAAAGCCGTAAAAAAAAGTGGCGGGAATGAAGAAAGGATTTTGCCATGGAAAGCCTCTTGAAAATCTTTACTAGAAAAACCTAACCCGAACGAGCCGGAACCAAATTATAGGCTCACAAAATTGTGACGGTCACAAAACAAAATCATTTTAAAAATTTCATTTTGTGAGCGTTATTTTTTGTGTCCAAAAGTTTTTTCACGCGTCAATCTAATTCCAAGCCGGGGCGGTCGCAATGAAATTGGGATAGACGGAAGAAAAACGGGGATGAAAAGAGGCAATCAGGGGATAAGATTAGTCAGAAATTCTTCCAGCTTGTCGCGATAATTCCGGCTGGAAATCAAGCGGATCCCGGTTTTAAGAATCACGGCGTATTCGCCATTATTGGACCATGATTGCAACTCTTTAATGCGTTCAATGTTGACTAGGGTGGAACGATTGAGACGCAGAAACTTGCCGGGATCGAGCCTGGCTTCCAGGCCTTTGATCGTTTCGCGCAGCAGATGCGATTCGCGTCCGGTTTGCAAGCGCACGTAATTCGCTGCGGCTTCGATCCAATCGATTTCATTCACCTTCAAAAAGAAAACCCGCCCGCCCGATTTGATCACCAAGCGTTCAAGATACTTTTTTTCTTCGCGCACCTGAGCGAGCATGGCCTGCAAACGCTCGCTCAAATCTCCCTCTCTTTTATGCTGAATCTGGAGACGCGCGCGTTGCAGCGTCTTGGCAAAACGCTCGCGATCAAAAGGCTTCAACAAATAATCCAGCGCATGCACCTCGAAAGCGCGCAGGGCATATTGGTCATAAGCGGTGACAAAAATAATCGCAGGAATTTTTTCCGCAGCCATGTTTTGCAAAACTTCGAAACCGTCCAATTCCGGCATTTGCACGTCGAGGAAAAGCAAATCAGGCTTGCAGTCTGCAAGCATGGCGACGGCTTCGAGGCCGTTGGCGCACTCCGCGACGATTTCGACATCGGGTTCGGACACGAGCAACGTGCGAATGCGCTCGCGCGCCAAAGGCTCATCATCCACGAGCATGGTTTTGATTTTCATCGCACTGACAAGCAATTTTCATTTTGATAAAATTGTATAAAAGAAGGAATGCGCGCAAAGATGCAACCTCACTCCCGAAAAGGGATCACCAAACTTACAACCAACCCGCCAGCGTCGCTGTTTTCTAAAGTGAAGCGATACCGAGAGCCATAGAGCTGTTGCAGTCGCGCTTTGGTATTGGTCAAGCCGATGCCTTCGGTGAGCGCATGCTGCTGATTCGCCGGAATCCCGGGGCCGTTATCTTGCACTTGCAACAGCAGCCAGCCGTTATCGCGTTGGGCGGAGATCGCAATGGTTCCGGCAGCCGCGCGGCGCGCGATGCCATGGCGTACGGCATTTTCCACCAAGGGCTGCAAAATAAGATTGGGCACGAGCGCATCGAGAGTTTCCGGTGAGATGTTCATGCGCACCGCGAGCCGGTCGTGAAAGCGCGTTTGTTCGATTTCCAAATAGCGCTCGAGAAATTCCAATTCTTGTTTGAGCGGCACTTCTTGCACGCCGGCATTTTCCAAAGTCAAGCGCAGCAGATCGCTGAGACGGGCAATCATGCGATCGGCGATTTCCACGTCTTTGTGGATCAGCGCCGAAATAGCGTGCAGCGTATTGAAAAGAAAATGTGGATGCAATTGCATCTTCAATGCCTGCAATTGCGCCTGGACCAGGCGCGATTCCAATTGCGCTGATTTCAATTCGTGCTCGCGATATTTGCGGTAATAATCCAGCGCGTAAATGATTCCCACAATCGCGCCATAGGTCAAAAAATTCGAATGAAATTGCGCGAAAGAAAACTGGCGTTGCACGCCCATCATCAAAAAGAATGCGGCAATTTCGATAATCATTTTCAGCAAGGAAAAAATCGTGGCCATCAACGCATGCGCCGGCCAGCGCGCTTTTTTCATGCCCCGCGCGATCGGAAAGCGATGCGCAAACCAAAAAATGAAAGGCGAGAGCACGGCCCAGGCATACCAATCTGAAAAGGATACCGACAAAGCTTGACGCCATGTCGGCGGATGATCGGAATAATAAGCGTAGCGAATGTAGATTTGACTTGCAGTGAAAAGGCCCAGCAAGGTCCAACCGCCGAAAATGAGAACCGCCGGCTTCCACCATTTTTTAGGGAGTCGTTGATCTTTCATCAAGATATGTTCTGGGAAGACATTTGTTGCCTTTTTCAAACAAGCAATTTGCGCACACTCGCGGTATAACGCCGGCTGATTTTGACGGCTTCGCTATTCATCATCGTCGCCAGCATCCCTCCCTCCCCGTCTTTTTCCAAATGTCGTATGCGTGCAATATTGATGATCGCCGAGCGATGCACGCGCAAAAAATGCTGCGGCGGCAGCCGTTTTTCCAAATCGCTCAGGCCGATATTGCAGAGAGGCTTGGCAGTGCCCGCGTGTAGAATCGTGTAATCATCCGCCGCCTCGATCCAATCAATTTCAGCCACACGCACCGGCACAATACGTTCGCCGCTGCGAATCAATAGCCGATCGGAAAACGTTTCCGGCTTTTGGACGTGCTGCATGAGACGCAGCAATCTTTCCATTTCAGCGTTTTTGCGCGCTTGCCCTTGAGCGATTGCGCCCGAGGCGCTGCAACGTTCGAGCGCGCGCGCGACGGCCATGGCAAAACGCGGGCGATCGTATGGCTTCAACAAATAATCAACAGCATTGACTTCGAAAGCGCGAATGGCATATTCATCATATGCCGTGGAAAAAATAATGGCCGGCATATGCTCGACCCGTTCCAACACTTCGAAGCCGTTGAGCACCGGCATTTGCACGTCGAGAAAAATCAAATCCGGCTCGTGCCGGTTGATGGCCGCAACCGCTTGCCTGCCGTTTTCACACTCGGCAATAATTTCAACCTGAGGAAAACCCTGCAAGAACTCGCGCATTACTTGCCGCGCGAGCGGCTCGTCGTCGATCAGGATGGCTTTGAGGGACATTTGAATGATGATTTGTAATGCGTGAGGTGTAGCGCAGACTTCTCGAAAGGGCCTTGCGGCCAGCCTGCAAGCCAAGCAGGCAAGATGCCTGCGCTACAGATTCAGCCTTTGACGATCTTATAGGCTTCCTCGACGTTGGGTTCCGCTTTAATTCCAAACTCCTGCAAAATCGGCGCGAGCGTTTTGCCAAAGTTCTCGAGCGACTGCGGTGAGTCGAACACGTCGATAACTTGCAGGTTATCATGCGAGCCGAAACTCACATGATGCAAGCGACCGGGAGGGGCGCCCGCGCCGGCCGCTTCCAAGCGTTTGAGCACCGTGTCATACTTTTCCGCCGTCATATTGGACACTTTGAATTTAACCACGATAGCCATAATGACCTCCTTTGGTTAAGGATTTGAGTGAAAAGGTTGGGCGTCAGCAATCTACCGCCCTTACGATTTCTATATTACCGATCGCGAATTACGAATGAATGACAACCGGAATTTGAAACTTGACTTGAAATCCCGTTGCTCCGTTGCGCACCTGCAAACCGGAAGATTCACCGAACATCTTGCGCAAGCGCTGATCGGTATTGTGCAGGCCGGTGCCGCTTTGCAGCCAATCCTGCTTTTGGTCGCCGGTTGCGCCTACGCCTACGCCGTTGTCATTGACTTCGATCGCAAGATTTCCGTTGACGTGCTTGATCTGCAGTGTTATTTCTCCGCCTTCCTCTTTCGGCGCGAGGCCGTGCTTTACGGCATTTTCCACCAGCGGCTGCAAGATCATCGGCGGCACCAGCAGCGGCCGCGCCGATTCATCGATGTCCATTTTCACTTGCAATCTTCGGCCAAAGCGCGCTTTTTCGATTTCCAAATACGTTTCCACAAAATGCAATTCTTCCGACAACGGCACCATGGGTTTGCGATCGCTGTCCAACGAATAGCGCAAAATATCCGCCAATTGCGCCAGCACCTGCCGCGCGCCTTCAGGGTCGCTGCCGACTAATGCGTTAATCGAATTGAGGTGTTGAATAAGAAATGCGGATTGAGCTGGCCTTTCAACACCGCCAATTCCATTTGCTTCGAGTGCAGGCGCAAATTTGCTTCTTGCCTTTCTTTCGCCAGCAATTGTTGCTGATAACGCCGCACATAAAAAATGCCGACGAATACGCCGTACACGATCATGGCTTCGTGAATCAACCAATACTTGATCGCGAAGAGCTGTGCCTGCTGCCAAGTTTCTTCGCCGAATGCACGACGGAACAATTCCAGAAAGCTCCAATGCCAAGTCATGGCAAAGGCAAATGCGCCGAACACATGGCCGGGCAATTGCAAAGGCCACGGCCATTTTGCCAGCACGCGCGTGGTCAAAAACCATATCGGAATGCTATAAAGTGCCATGAGGTAATGCGACACCAGCGAGCCGGCAAGTGAATATGGAAAATACACGCCGGCCTGCAAAGTCAAGATGGCGGCATACAATACGGCATAGGCGGTCCAGCCGAGCCAGCCGAGAACAAAAGCGCGCGGCCAAGCACGTGGGGATTTTCTCTTTTTCATTTTCAACTTTGCGCCAATTGCAATTTTGCTCGCAAGCGCTCGACGCGTTTCCCCATGATCGTCCCATGAATCGCAAACGCCGGGCCGAGCAGGCCGTAAATCCAGCCGGCAAATGCGGTATATTTTTCGCCTCCGGCAACGGTGATTAAAATGGACAGCAAGGCAATGCTCATATAAATCACGTGGCCTTGCAGCTCGCTGCGCGTGTGCAAAGTCTCAATCTCATCGAGCACCAACGCCTCGCGCCGGCGATAGGCGCGCAGATAGAGCAGAAAAAACACAAGAAAAGTCGCAAGAAAACCGAGGGAATAAACAATCATCAGTGTTTCCATTTGTCCGCGCTGCAGCACCGCACTGACTTCGCTGATATCGTGAAAGAAGAAAAATAAATTCATCAAGAGCGTGAAGAGAAACTTCAGCGGGTAAATATAAAACAGAACGACGAAGATCAACACCGAGTTGAGCACGATCGTGAGCGTATCGTGCATGCCATAGCGCCGAAAGAAAAGATATTGCTGGTACCAGATCAGCATCAACATCGCGAAGCACACGGCGAACGCCAGAAAGCCGCGCAGAAGATGCAGCAGCTCGGTGAAATTTTCCGGCACTTCCAAAGAGATAACCAGCAGCGTCACCGCAAAAGCGAATACCGCGTCGCTGAAGCCCTCGAACCTGAAAATTTCGCGGCTGCGCCAATGGAAATCTTTTTCTTCTGCCAAACCTTTCTTCAAGAGCTGTTCTCGCAGCATAGCGGCCTTTCGATAACGATTGTTGGAATACGGGGAGAGTCGGAGAAAGGGAGATTGGGTGAAAGGGTGAAGACTTTTCTTCCTCACCCTTTCACCCAATCTCCCTTTCTCCCCATCACACACTCACCTCAACTTCTCTTATTCCCATTTCGCGCTGAGAAGTATGAACAACCCGCCGATGATGAGAAACGCGGGCCAGATGGCGCTCCAATTCCAATTAAAGAGAAAGACGCACATGATGAAACTCATGGAGATTATGCCGATGAGCGCGTTGCGCATCTCCGGTGAAAATTTCCCGCCGCCGGCCTGGCGAAAGCGCCAATAATTCGCCGCGCTGTAGGCGATCGGGATCAAAAAGAAAAATGCCCACCAATTGTCCGTGATTTCGAGCATGTCGAAATTTCGCAATAAAAAAACGAGGCCGATGACGATGAACGCGAGCGCGGGAAAAAGAGCATTGAAAGATCGCGATTCGGAGGGGGAAGCATTCATGGCGGTGTTCTCCAAAATTATGGGATTTATCCGAAAACAACCTCTTTGGTCATTTGGAGGAATCTTTTTAAGCCTCAAGTAAAATGCAAATTTCAAGACTGCACATATTGCGGAAAAAATTTTTCCATTGGACCAGTAAGGAGCGCCGATTAAATAACTTTCCCATTTGCGTCGGGCTGTCATTCCCGCAGTCTTTAAGCGGGAATCCATTTTACGCCGTCTGGATGCCCGATTAAAACGCTCGGGCATGACAGATCAAATGAGCAGGTTATTTAATCGGCATTCCTAAGCGAAGCCCAGAACCTGATACACTTTGATTTTTTCCTTCTTGCCTTTCACCTGCAAAGGCTCAAATTCCTGCGTGGCAAAAAGGTCTTTGGTTTTTTGATATACTGATTCGCTGATGAGAATGGCGTTGGGATAATCGCGCGTAATCATCTCGATGCGTTTGCCGGTGTTGACGGTATCGCCGGTGACGTGATATTCGATTCTGGCTTCCGAGCCGACGTTGCCGGCCACGACTTCGCCGGCGTTGATGCCGATGCCGACGAGCACCTCGCGGCCGATACGCGGTTGGTATTTTTGATTGAGCAGGGCCAGTTTCTGCATCATTTCCAATGCGCAAAACACCGCGTTTTTTTCATTGTCAACGGCCGCAATGGGCGCGCCGAAGGCGGCAAAGATTTCGTCGCCGACGAATTGATTCACCGTGCCGTTGTGGCGGTTTATCACCTCGGTCATGAGCGTATAGTAATCGTTCAATAAAGCCACGACCTCCTTGGGGGAAAGCCCTTCGCTCATGGGCGTGAAGCCGCGAATATCGCAAAACAAGACTGCGATGTGCTTCACCTCGCCGTCAAAAATCGTTTCGGCGGAAGACAGCAGTGCTTTGGCGACGACCGGCTCCGGCACGTATCTCATGAACAACTTGAGCGTTTTTGCCTGTTCTTCCACTTTCTTTTGCAGATCGGCCAACAGGCCTTTGTTGCTCTTGTTCAAACCCGATATTTGCCGCGCGTTTTCGATGGTCATGCGCAGCTCGGTCTCATCCCAGGGTTTGGTGATGTATCGAAAAACCCTGCCGGTATTGATGGCGCCGATGATGGCTTCGATGTCGCTAAAGCCGGTGAGAATCATGCGAATGGCGTCCGGATATTCCGGCAGAATGCGCTCCAAAAATTGAATGCCGGTCATATGCGGCATGCGCTGGTCCGTGATGATGAGATCGACGTTGTGCTGATGAATAATCGCGATGCCCTCTTCCCCGCTGATCGCGGTATGAATGGTATAATCCCGGCGAAACGCTGCCTTGAAAGAGACGAGATTGTGCTCTTCATCGTCGACGTAGAGGATGGCAAAGTCTTTTTTGCTCATAATATTTCTCTTCCAATAACACGTCATTTGGAGGAAAGGCGCTCCCAAGTAATATGTCATTCTGTAAGAATCCTTTTCAGCATAACCACTGTGCCCGGTGCTTAAAAAGTTCCTTACAGGATGACAGCGAGGTGTTACCTGGCCAACAAACTCCCAATTGGGAGAAAGAAGCTGAATAGTCACACCTGCGTCATAATTTTGCCGGCAAAGTGATAACGAACTCGCTGCCCTTGCCCGGCTCGCTATACACTTCGATGTTGCCGTCGTGGTCTTCGATGATGCCGAAGGTAATAGCCAAACCCAGGCCGGTTCCTTCGCCGATGGCTTTGGTGGTGAAAAACGGTTCGAAAATCCGGCGCTTGATTTCCGGCGTTATGCCCCGGCCGGTGTCTTTGATGGAAATGGTGACGATCTCCCCGTCCCAGCTCGTTTTGATGGTGATTCGGCCCGGGCCCTCGATCGCCTGTATGGCGTTCGACAAAATATTCAAAAAAGCCTGATTCAACTTTCCCGGATAACACCAAATCTCGGGCAGATCGCCGAATTCTTTGGCAACCTCGATGCGATTTTTAAGCTGGTGTTTGAGCACCAGCAACGTCGCTTCGAGGCTTTGATTGATATTGGCCAGTTTCTTGGCTTCTTCATCCAGCCGGGAAAAATTGCGCAGGCCTTTCACGATTTCCGTGGTGCGATGGGCGCCTTCTTCAATGCCGCCCAGCAGCTTTTCAATTTCTTCCAGCAAAAATGGAAAGTCGATCTTGCGTTTGAATTCTTCCACTTCGCTGAATTTGCCCATCAAACCATGCTTCGCAATCGCGCGCTGATATTGCGAAAGCACCGCGTAAACTTCCGCGAGGTCTCTTTTGAGCGGATTGACATTGGAGGAAACGAAATTGACCGGATTGTTGATTTCGTGTGCGATGCCGGCAGTGAGTTGGCCGAGCGAGGCCATTTTTTCCGACTGCACTAACTGGCTCTGCGTTTTCTTCAACTGCTGCATGGTTCTTTCCAGCGCCTCATTCTTGCGCTCAATCTCGGTTTTTTGTTGCGCCAAGTGCTGTGACTTTTCCGCGAGATCGAGATTCTTGGTTTGCAGAATTTTTTGTTGTGCCCGCAACGTCGCGGCTTGCTGCTCCATCTTCGTACGCGCCTCGCGCAGCGCAATCGTCATTTGATTGAAAGCGCGCGCGAGCGTGCCAATTTCGTCCCGGCTCTGAACAGGCAACTGCACTTCGAGATTTCCCTGGGCCACAGTTTCTGCCGCACCCGCCAATTGGCGCAGGGGCACGGCAATGAGCCGCGCCAAAATGAATGCAAATAAAACGGACACCAGTGTTGTCACCAGCACGGCCAAACCGTTGACGTGACGCGTGGCGAGAAAAGCTTGTTCGGCCCGTTGCGCCGCAGACAAGGCATCTTCTTTGTTCAAGTCCACCAGCGCGATCAGCTCCGTGCTGAGGTCGTCGAAGGCTTGCCGGCCCTCACCATTCAACAAATCAAACGCTTCCTGCATGCGGTGAGCACGTGATAGGCGCAAAAACTCAATGCTCGAATCATAATAATCGGACCATTTCTGATCGAAGGCGGCATAGCGTTCATTCTCTTCCTGAAAGTGAAAACCACGATCTTCCGCCTCCTTTTTAAGCTCTGCATAATAATCCAGGTTTTGATTCATGTGATCGATCAATTGAACCATCGCCTGGTCTTGCTCGCGCTTACCCGTGGAATCGGAGGCGAAAGCGTGCTGCAATTGATTGGCGCGCAGATTCATCGTGTTAAAATTGAGATCGGCAATCGCCAGCGCGCGCGGCAGCCGATTGGCTGAGATTTCATCGATCTCAGACTTGATCGCCGCCATTTTGTTGAGTGCAAAAATATTGGCGCCGGCCATCATCAACAAGATCACACCGAAGCCGATCAGCTGCTTGGCGCCGAGCCTCAGATCTCGAAATTTCATGGCAGAATGAGGATTAACGTTTTTACCTGCTTGTTGTTTTGATTCTGGCTCACAAACCCCAATGCGCCGGGTGTGGCGGCCACTTTCTTGAGCATCTCTTCTTCGGATTTTGTCGCTGCCGGCGGCTCGCCCTCGCCCATCAACATTCTTTTTAGCCACAGCGATTTCATGCGCGAGGCCGTCATGCCGAGAAATTTATAAAAAGCCGCTTTCGCTTCGGTTTGCGGTTTCAAGTCGATCACCACCACCGGCAGTTCTTTATTCCAAAATTTAATTTCGCAGGAATAGAAATCCAGCAATTGCGTTTTGCTGAGCGTGTCCAACGGCGCCTCTTTGTGGGCAATAACGGCAACTTGGCTCGCGGCGCCGGTGGCCCATAGCAAAGCCAGGCACAACCATTTCATTCCACTTTTCATAAGAATGCTCCACCGGTGGAGAAAAGCTTTGCTTCAAAACACCACGGAAACAGCGAGAGAGGAATAATAAAAATTCTCGTCCACTTCGCGATTCGAGGCTTCAGAATGAACGCGCGCGGTTTGCGCTTTGAGGATGATCATGTCGTTGAGATTGTAAGTGATTCCCAGTGTCGGCACCTGAAAGCCGTCTTCCCCCACGGGCAAAAAATCGGCATGGGCCACCCAATAACTGCCGTACGCCAACAGCCGTTCTGAAAAATAATAGCCGAGCGTACCATAAAAAAAAGTTTGATCAACCTCGATTTCCGGACGGTCAATATCATACTTCACGTGAATGAACTCGCCCTCGAGCAGCCATCTGTTGTCGTGATAAGAAAGGTCGCCTCCCAAGCGGATGCGCAAAGTGGAACGCAATTCCGTTGCAGGAACATGGAAAGTATCAGCGGCAGCGCCGAAATCTTTTTTGTCAAAAGTAGTGGAGAAGCCTGCTTTGAAGAATTTGTGGCGCATACCCACGCGGCTGCCGAACAGAAAAGTCCTCGAAGTGTCCAAGCCGGTGACGCCCCGCCGGCTGTTGTCGTTGATATTCGGGCTATTGCCCAAGTACGCCGCATATTCGAATTTCGTGTCACCCGCCGGAATGAAACCGTGCGCTTGTACGAAAGCCCGCGCCGGCACGAAATCTTCCGTGGGAATAATTTCCCGGTAAGAGCTTTCGTAAACCACGGGACGGATGATATATGGCAACAGTGGCGTGCGGTTTTTGATCTCATTCAGATGGTTGAACGCCGGCGTCAACAAGCCCAGCTTGAGCTTGAATTGGTCGCTGCGGCGATAGTTGATCCAGGCCTCTTCGAGAGAGAATCCACCCCAATTAGAGAACGAGGAATAATTATTGACGAGTTCGAAATTGACGAAAGCAGTCCAATCATGAGTCAGATTTTTTTGCAAAAAGAGATTGAGCTGCTGTAAGGTGAAGGAATTTTCTTCGCGCTGGGTTTGCACCTCTTTTTGAAATCCCAACGCCACCTGAAAATAACCGAAGACTTTGAGATCGGCATTGTTCGATTGGCCGAAAGCGCCGGCCGCTCCCCAACACAAAACAGCCAGGGTGCATGATAGAATACAGCGCATAATTTTCCTCCTTTCCTCGTTTTTAGGAATGATAATTGAGAATCTTGATTGCTGCAAGAGGAATTTCATCCATGAGCATTTTGAAAAACGTGCGCCCTCTTGTCGCATAAATCAAAAAACTCACGCCGATTGTTCCGCGTGAGTTTTTTTTGATCCGCGTGCGATGCAGAAAAATATTGATTTTGCGCAAGAGTCATTATTCTATTAAAAGTTCAATCGTTGCAAAAAAAAGCAACTATTTTAAACACAAAGAAAACAGAGCAAACAGAGATTACAAAGCTAAAGGGAATTTTCCAGGCGCTACCCTCTCTGTTTGCTCTGTGTTAATCTTTTTTGGTTGCGGCTTGTCCGCGTTGGGTCATTCTGGCCGCAAGACCCTTTCGGGAAGAATCTTTTTAAGCATATAGTAAAAGGTCCAAATGCAGAGTATTTCCCAGTGCTAAAAAAGATTCTCACAGAATGACAGTGCCAGGGATTCAACTTCAAACGGCTAAGATCTTGAGCCACAAAATTCTTTACAAACAGAGCAAGTTTTTGGCTCACGAAATTTGAACTCTCACGGAATTGAATCTAAAAAATTTTTTCGTGAGAGTTCCATTTCCGTGAGCGAAATTCTTACTTGTCGGTTTGAGGCGAAGCTTCGCTGGACTCTTACGATCTTGCCCATTATTTTTGCGTCGTTTCCAGTTTTGGATACAGCGCGTGTTTGACCCAGCCGAAATCCGGCTCGATGACCAAAGCGCGATCCAGCGCGATGCGCGCCGAGGCTCTGTCGTTTTTGTCGAGATAGGCCATGCCGATCCAGGCATAAGCTTCGGCGTGGCCCCAATCCGGTTGCAGCGGGTCGGTGCTCGCCTTCTTGGCAAAAATATCTGCGGAACGTTTGAAGCCCGCCAGCGCAAGATCACGATCGCCGCCGAACATGGGAGGTGTGTAATATTTGCTGATGGCATCGAGCATAATCACGCGCGGGTTTTCCGGTTCCAAACGCAATGCGGTTCCTATTTCAGCGCTGGCTTTCGGCCCGTGCGTCATGCCCAACATGGGATTGCCGGCGATCTTTTGGCCGTAGCAACTGCCCAACAACGCATGCGCTTCCGCGAATTTCGGTTCTATTTGCACCGCTTTTTCCAGATGCGTGATCGCATCGTCGAGATATTTGTCGATGGTTTCAGCGGGCTGATTGAGCCGGCGTGCATATGCGGTCACATAGCGATAGTCGCAATAGGCGACATAATAGTGCACCAATGCTGCGCGCGATTTGTCCGTGAGCAAGCGCTCGAAATGCGCCCGCGCGTTGAGCACGTCGTTGGCTTCACTCTGTTTCAACGCCGCCGCAATCATCGCTTTGCCTTGAATGATCAAGCTGTCGGTTGATTGCGCTTGGCCATTCACAAAGAAAATAAGCAGGAGAACGAGAATTGCAAACTTGAAAAATTTCATGTTATTTGCTCCAGGTTCAGTTGAGTATCCGATCATCCGTTTTTTTGCTTTTTGTTTTTTGCTCTTTGCTCTTTGCAACTTGCTTCATTCCCAACGGAACGTCTTCATAGATACCGCTACGCCGATGACAAGCACGGCTGCAAGAATACCCACCTCCATCCCGTGCTGGTTCCAACTCTCGCCTATCCACATGCCGCGCAACAAAGTAACGACGTGGGTTAGCGGCAAAAATTGCGCATATTGTCGAATCGTCTGCGGCAGAACCTCCAACGGAACGGCCGCGCCGGAAAGAAAAAGCATGGGATAGAACAACACCATCCCGGCCACTTGCGCCGTGCGCGCGGTGGGCGCCAATCCCGCCAACACAAATCCGAGCGCGAAGAAACTGAGGCTGCTCAAGGTGAATGCCGCGAACACGCTCACGAGGTCGCCGGCGAATCGCAAGCCAAATACAATTTTGCCGGCGATAACCAGCAAGGCCATGCCGAGCGCCGTCATCAGAAAACTCACGATCACGTTCGCGCTGAGAATGGTTTGCGGGCGCAAGGGCGTGGCTCTCAGCCGGCGCAGAACCCCGCGCTCGCGATACATTGCGATCACGATGGTCAGTCCAATCAACCCGCTCGAAGCAATAATCATCGCGGTATAGGCCGGAACCGAGACATCGACCGTGCCATATCCGCCAAAAAATGGCGTAGGCTCGTTGCCATAGATGCTGCCAAAGATGAACAGAACCATCAGCGGAAAAACCAAGGTGAAGAAGGCGGCAGCCGGTTCCCGCAAAAACAGTTTGATTTCGATCCAGGTCAATTGCCACAAGCCACGCATGGGGTCACTCCTGATTAAAAATTAGGAACGTGCTCGAGAAGCGGCAGAGCGCATGGCGCGGAGAGCGTGGGCCTTTTCAACCATCGCTAGGCGCCATGCTCTATGCTCTATGCCCTCTGCGCTCTGCTCCTTGCGCTCACTCCCGCATCTCGCGCCCGGTCAGCGCCATGAAGACATCTTCGAGATTCGGCTGCTCCGTGCGCAGATCACGGAAACGATGCCCGTTCGACACTAACAAAGTGACAACATCAACAACAACATGGTTGCTCTTGCCGTGCACCACTATGCGCTCGCCATTTGACTCAACGCGCGTCACATTCGGCAAACGCGATAACGGCAGCGGATCGAACTGGCCTTCGCTTGTGAAGACCACACGATTTTCTGCGCCGAGGCTGCGAATCAAGTTCTCCGGCGAGTCCAGCGCCACGATGCGGCCGCGATCCATAATCGCGACACGGTCGCACAGGCGCTCGGCTTCTTCCATAAAATGCGTGGTGAGAAAAACCGTTTTCCCGCGTTCGCGAACGCCACGCACCATATCCCACATGGCATGGCGCGCCTGCGGGTCGAGGCCGGTAGTCAGCTCGTCGAGAAAGACCAATTCCGGATTATTGATCAAGGCGAGTGCAATAAAGAGCCGTTGCTTCTGGCCGCCGGAAAGTTTACCGAATTTGGCATTGCGTTTCTCGGTCAGGTCCATTTGTTTCAGCAATTCGCCGGGATCGGCGGGATTGGGATAAAACGAGGCGAAGAGATCAAGTGCTTCCCAGACTTTGATACGTTCTTGCAACGCCGAGGTTTGCAATTGCACACCAATGCGCTCCCGCAAGGCATAACCATCCTCGAGCGGATTCATGCCGAGCACTTGCATGCTGCCGCCCTCGGGGGCACGCAGGCCCTCGATGCACTCGGTGGTCGTCGTTTTGCCCGCGCCATTCGGGCCGACCATGCCGAAGATTTCGCCTTCGTAGATTTCGAAGGAAACTTCTGCCACCGCGACCGTCTCGCCATAAACTTTGCGGAGACGATCAACGTGAATCACAACCTTGCCGGGCATAATCTCTCTCCTCAAAATATTACAAGTTGAATCTTTGCCAGAAAAAATTCTTACGCATTACACCTTACGGTTTACGTGATGCGTGATGCGTGAACCGTATGACAACAGGTTTAGCTGCGGCTCCTCCGCATTGGGGATTGCTGGATTAATGTACCTCCATTACTCCAGCAATCCAACAATCCAATTTAATAAAACCCAACCTGATCGATAATGAACTCTGATTTCTCGGATTGAAGCTCGCTTCGCTCAGTTGATCATTGTTGTTTTTTGAACTCGCGTCGCCGCGAGGAGTACCACCAGCCGCATGCCATGAGCATTGCCACAGCCCAAAAGAAGCGCGCCAATTCCGGCTCGTCGCGCCACAGCCACCACCTGATGCCGTTTTCATTGGCGACGATCGTCATGGGCAACGCCAAAAAGAAGAGCGTGAGCGCCATGAAGAACTGGCGCGCCTGCGTCCACGTTTTCGAGACTTGCGTCATTTCTCTTTCCTTTCTCAACTGAAGTCATTGCTGAGCAATAGCTCTGTTTATTCGTTGCGCCGCAGCGTCATCTCGAAAAACTGCCGCCAAGTTTGGCCGTCCTGCGAAAACTCGCCAATTTCGAACCATTCTCCTTTTTCATTCAGCTTGATGGTATAACGGATGCTGCCATGAGGAATCTGCAATCCCCATTGCCAGCCGCCTTCGATGAGCTGTGCTTCATGATCGCCGTTGGTGCCGGTGGCCAAATAGGTGCGGAAACGCTAGCACTTGGCTTTTTCGTCGTAGGACAGCACGCCGAGAGTTTCGTGGACGGTCACCACCTCTGCACTGCCGGTGGCCTTGCCCTTGAATAAACCTTCGACGAGCATAACAATGCCACTCAGTTTGCTCTGCACATTTTCAGTTCCCGCAAACGTGTGGCGCTGGCCGTCGCGTTCCATCCAGCCCTCTCCTTGCCACTTGCCGATCATGTAATCGAGCTTTTTCATTTCTTCCCGTTGCGCCGCAGCAGGAGCCTGGCCAGTGCGGCAAGAGGGAATCCAATAAGCGAGATCAAGGCAACAAATTTTAGCATCGTAACCTCCACGTTAATGGTTATCAAACAGCTGAAGGCGTTAATACAAGGCTATTTTAACAAAGTCGTGGTCACACCAAAATAAACAAACCGTCGATAATTCGTCGTGCGCGGCGTGCGCGTGGAGTAATCTGCCGAATATTCATAACCCAGAACATTGGCGCGATTGAGCAGGTTGGAAACGGCGAAATAAAACGTTGTCGAATGGCCGTTGCCGTAAGGCAGATAATAACTCAAGCTCGCATCCAAGCGCTGAAACCCAGGCAGCCGTTCGGAATTTATCGGGCCTTCGAGCGGTTCATAATAACCAAATTCTTCGTTGCGTCTCGCATCGACAATTGGCGTTACCGGCCTGCCGGTGGCAAAGCGATACGTCAAACCGGCGCTGAGAAATTGGACCAAACGCATTTTGCCGACGAGAGTGAGATTGTGCGTGATGTCATATGGCGAAGGCGCGTGTTCATAAAAATATTGATCGCCGGCCTCGCGCGCTTACAAACGCCGCGCATGCAAATAGCCATAAGACAGCCAGCCGTTGAATCGGGTTTGCAAAAATGCGCCGTATTTGAAAAAAAGATCGAGGCCGCTCGCCGAGCCTTCGCCGCGATTGGAATAATGCCGGATTAAATCTTCGACGAGCAAATGCTGATACGGCTTGTGATACGCTTCAATTTTAAAAAGCGTGTTTTGTTTTTGATGCTCAAGCCCGGCAATAAAATGTTGCGCCCGTTGCGAAGATAGTGTAGAATTGCCGCTTTGCGGATTGAACAAATAAGCCTGCGGAAACTGGTGATAAATGCCCCAAGCAAAACGCAGCCTCGTCTGCTTGGAAAAATCAAAGCGCAGCGAGAGGCGCGGATCAATAGTCGTTTCATGAGCAAGATGGTGATGATCGACACGAACGCCTGCTCCGCCGGTCCAACGCCGCGCCGGTTGCGTTTCGATTTCGACATACGCGCCTTCGCGCTGGGCGGAATATTTTTCATCGAGATGATAGGCTTCGGCATTCGGATCCAAAATATTTTCGTTTTTGGGCACGCTGCCTTGAAAGTGGTTTGTCGTGCGTTCGATTTCATTGCCCCAAGCCAGGCGCAAACGCGGGTTCAATTCTTTTTCCGCATCAAAGCGCATTTTGTAAGTATCATCGCGCGGCTGCAGATTCAAATTGCCCAGTTGCCGCTTGGTGTCATAACGATTGAGCGAAACACTGGTTTTAATCAGCCAGCCGCGCCATAATTCCGTCCATTGCAGATTGTGCAATTGATTGGCTTCTTCGCCGCGATAAACGCCGTCGAATGAAGGTTCATCGACATGCACGCCGATGCGATTGTTTTCCGCAAAACTGAAAAGTTTGATGCGGCCCGTGGGCGAATATTGATAAATTAAACTCAAATTGCCATCGCTGCCGCGCGGCGTGACGGTGAATTCGTCGCGCCGGCCATTCAAGCGAAACATGGCATCGGTAAAACTGCGATTGCCGGAAAAACGAATGCCGAGCTTGTTTGGAATAAGAACCATTTGCGCGCCTGCTGAGGCTGCGGCCAATCCGAGATTGAGTGTGTAAGCCGAAGCGTCCGGCAGGTTCTGGCTTTCCATCGCAAGCACGCCCGAGAGCGCGTTGCCATAACGCGCAGAAAATCCACCCGAAGAAAAGAACGTGCCGCTCACGAGAAACGGCGAGATCGTGCCAAACACACCGCCGGTGGGCGATTCATATTTGTAAGGATGCACCACCGTTGCTTGATCGAGCAACGTCACGGTTTCAGTGACATCGCCGCCGCGCACGAACAAGCCCGAGCCTTCGTCCACCATCGCCAGGCCGGGAAAGGTTTTGATTGCAAGAAAAATATCCGCAGCCACGCCCGGTGTGGTCACCACTTCCAGACGGCGCAAGGTTACGCCCTTGCCTTCATCGCCGGTGATGAAGGCGCTGGCAGTGACCACGGTTTCTTTCAAATCAACGAGGGCTTCACGCAGAATAAAGTTGACGCGATTGGTATCGCCAGCTTGCGTTTGCGCCTTTTGTTCAGCGGCCTCATAGCCGATAGAAGTCGCGCGCACATACACTTCGCCAGAGGAGCGCGTGGCAAAAACAAAATGTCCGCCGGCATTCGAAATTCCGCCTTCAAAACTATTGATGATTTGCACGTTGGCAAAAGGCAAAGCCTGGCCTCGGTCATCGACGATCGTTCCTGCAATGAATGCCGTCTTCGTTTGCGCGGACAAAGCAAACGGCAAAAGCAAAGACGCCCAATATGCTGATTTGCCGATCATATTGTATGATTCATTTACGAAATTTTTACCAGTACAAATTATGAAAGTTTACACCCGGATCAAAAACTCATGCAGAAAAGCAAAAAAATCCGTGTGAGTTTTTGATCCGGGTGTAATGTTTGTGAAATACGAGCCCTCAGAAGAAAATCACGCGAAGCACGCCACATGATACGAGCGCAAACAAAAAAGATGCGGAAGAATCGGCGAAATGCGGGAGGAGTCGGCGAGCGGCGGAAAGACCGAGCGAAGAGACAAACAGAAGAGACAAACATATGATTACGCCTAAACAAATTTTGGTTCTTTAGTTGTTTTGTGTAAGCACGCCCCAAACCTGTCATTCTGTAAGAATCTTTTTGAGCACTGGGAAAGCTATTCGTAACACAACGATCATATCATTCTGAAAGAACCTTGTGAAGGATGGAGTTTGGTGCCCATGCGTCACAAGGTTCTTTCTGAATGACATTTTAACCCACACCTATTAACCTAGAACCCAAATTGCACTGGGCTTAAACTTCTTCCGGCGGGCGCAAGGTTTTAAAGCTGCGATATAACAGCACATCATAAATAATTTTCAAGCCGCCGGCGAGAAAGAAAGGCGCGCTGATCAATGAAGCTTGCGCCAACAAAAGCCCGCTCAAAGCTGGAGATAACGATGCACCTACCGAACGAGCAATGGTCGTGATTCCGGAAGCGGCGGAGCGTTCTTCCGGTGGAACAACTGCCATGGTATATGATTGACGCGTGGGCACATCCATTTGCGAGATGCTGAAGCGCAGCAACAACACGCCAATGGCCCAAGACAGGCTCGGCATGAGCGGCACAAGTGCAAGAAGAACATTTGAGGGAATATGCGTGAAAACCATGGTGTTGATCAGCCCGAAACGCCGCGCAATCTTTGCGGCCAGCAAAGCGGAAATGCCGGCGAGGATATTCGCGCCAAAAAAAATACTACCGAGCATGCCAGGCTCGGCTCCGAATTTGAGATGGAACCAATAGGCCATGAAGCTTTGAATGAAGAAACCGCCGGCAAAAGCGTCCAGCGCGAACAAGACGCTCAACTTCAGCACAACATCTTTAGACTGCTGCAACCCAAAAGATTTTTTGAGGGAGGTGGTAGCAGAGGCAATTTCAACCGCGGGCGAAAGGCAAATGAAAAAAAGCGCGAGGAATATTCCGCTCGCGAGATAACCGATCAAGATGAAACGGTAGGCCTCGAATGGCGGCCATCCGGAAGCTTGCAAAACGTGAGTCGTCCAACCGCCGCAGAGCGCGCCGAATGCGGTTGCAAAAGACCCCGCCAAATTGTACCAGGCGAAAACATGCGTGCGGCGTTCATACGGCAGAAGTTGCGAAAGCGCCGCCTGTTCGATGGAAAGAAACGGCCCGATCTCATTGCCGCTCGGGCTGATTACGCCGATAATCGCGGCCACGAGCAAAAATATAAAATTGCTGGTGATGACAAAGATCACGCCTGCGAATACCATCAATATCGCGCCCAATACCAATAGCCGCCGCCGGCCGAGGCGATCCGCAACCATGGTTAGTGCGAGCGAAATCACGGCGTCGCCCGCTAACGTCAGTGTGAACAGCAAGCCGATTTGCTTTTCGTTCAAACCGGCTTGCGCCAAATACAGCGCCAAAATCACTGACAAGAAGCCGTAGGCAAACAAGCGTAGAATGCGCGTGGAAAACAGCAGAGTGAGGTCAGTCTTTGAACGCGCCATTGGATTTGCCTTGGCGAATCATTTCCTGGCTATAAGTGTAGAGCGCGTCATAAACAATCCATTCGGCCGCATTGATTTCATGATCATCTTTATAACCCAGATGCCGAAAGCCTTCTGCGATCGCTTGCAGGCCGGGCCCTTCGGGTTGATGCCAAAGCGTGTTATCGGTATCAGCGCCGTTGACGATTTTGCCGAGCAGCACCAAGGCAGGATTACCGGTCAGATTATATTTTTTCAGAATGGCTTCAAATGAGCATTCTTTGCCGTGATGCCCAAATTCGACGCCTTCAACATCAAAGGGAATCGCATCGAGCCTGGCAGTTTCGCTCATGACTTGATCGGCGGGGACGAAATAAAATTCGGCGTCTTGGTCCACAAATTTTTTGATCAGCCAGGGACAGGCAACGCGATCAACTTTGACTCGAGAGCGGGTGATCCATTTCATTTTAACCTCTCCATATTTGCGGCTTGCGATTCAGTTACAAACATTTTATATTGGCCTGTGCTTATAACCTTTTTCAAGGTTTAAAATTTTGAAAAGGATGCTTCCACTAATCATGGTGTGATACAAATGGCAAATTCCACGTCAAGTCCATCCGTTGAAATCAGAAACCCGGTTGGAATTTCAGCAGCGCCGATCGTTGACCAGAAGACCCCCCACCACCTTGCACAGCGCACCGAAGTGACGGTCGATGAGCTCGAAAAACTTTCTCTTCCCCATCCGGCCGAGCTTTATAATGGAAAGGTGGTTCCCAAGATGCCTAACTTTGCGCATGCGGTCATCCAAAATAACATCGGGAAAAAGATCGGAATATATTTGGATACCAACCCAATTGGTTTAGTTGGCGGCGATGCCAATTATCGCCTCTGGCCGGAACGAAATACGGAATCGCGCGCGCCGGATGTTTCGTTCATTCGCAAAGATCGGCTCCCGGAAGATCTGTACCATTATCCCTCGCTGGCGCCGGATTTGGCCGTCGAGATTCTTTCGCCGGACGACAGCTTCGAGCGCATGATGGAAAAAGTAGATGAATATCTTTCCCAAGGCGTCAAGCTCGTATGGATTGTCATTTGCAGAACGCGCGAAGTATTGGTGTGCACGGCGCAGAGCAAACATATCGTCAATGACAAGCTGGCCGCGCCGGATCTTTTGCCGGATTTTGTGCTGCCGATTTCTGAAATTTTCGCCGGTCTTTGAGCTCGATTTGAAGTGCAAGCTTTTCGAATCACTTCTGCAGCAACGCCTGAATTTCCTCCTCAAAAACTTCGCGCGGCCGATAGCCCACGTGGCGCGCGATCAATTTTCCCTCGCGATCGAAAATCAACGTTGTCGGATAAGCTTCCAATCCTCCGAAGGCTTTCACCGCTTCAGGTGTGCCCATCAAAATGCGATAATTGATGCCGAAACTTTGCGCGAATTGTTTGATCTGCTCGGCCGATCCCGACTGCATGGCGAGTCCCACGATTTCAACGCCCTGCCCGGAATAGCGCTTGTGCAAATCGATGAAGCCGGGAATTTCCTTTTTGCAAGGGCCGCACCATGTCGCCCAAAAATCAACAATCGCCACTTTGCCGAGCAAATTGTTCATCGCATAAGTCTGGCCGTTCAAATCCGAAAGCACGACGTCATAGGGAGAATGATTGATGCTGGAAGTAACTTTGGAGGTTTGCCAGAAAATCCATGCTACAAATAAAACGGCGAGCGCTATAATCCACCAACCGGAAGATTTCGAACCGCTGGGAGAGTTGTCTAGTTTCATCGCTGTTTCTCCTGTCTTCATCGACTCATCTTTCTTGTCATGCTGTAAGCATCTTTTACGAGCTCAATGTTCGCAAAAAAGCAAAGATTTTTTAAAGACAAAATAATGGACGACAAAATGATGAAAATTATTTTGGCGCCCATTATTTTGTCTTTTGGGTTGCGGCTCGTTCGCGTTGGGTATAGGCACGTGCTCATTGCTTAAAAAGTTCCTTACAGGATGACAGCGCGGTGCTTTCCGGACGAACGCCGAATGCTCGGAATCAACGTTAAATAGATTCGGGCGGAAGAATTTTATAGGAATAACCCAGCTCCGCGCTCGGGCGCAATTGCGCGCTCACGGAGCAATAGGTCTCGCGGGACAGATCGATCGCGCGTTGCAGCTTGTCTTCCGGAATATTTTTGCCGCGCACGCGATATTCAACGTTGATCTTGGTGAAATATTTGGGATGATCTTCCGCCGTTTCTGCCGTAATGGCGATTTCAAAATGATCGAACGGCACGCGCATTTTTTTGAGCAAAGAAACCACGTCGATGCCGGTGCATCCCGCGAGCGCCATCAACACCATTTCACCCGGACGCACGGCGGAATCATTACCTCCCGCCTCGGCCGGGCCGTCGATCACGATGGAGTGATTCGCATATCCCGTTCCCACAAATTTCAAGCCGTCAATCCACTTGACCGCAACTTGGCGTGTCATAAAGTTGGATCCTTTTTGTCGTTCGTATGTGAAAGAATCTGCCCAAACGTCAAATTTGAAATCGGATAGCGCCGCCAGTCTTTAAAATCGAAATGCCACCATTCCCATTCATATACGCGAAAGCCTTCGTCTTCCATGGCGCGGCGCAGCAGATCGCGGTGCCAGCGCTGCGCGCTCATGCCGCCGGGATAATCGGGATTGGCACGGTCGGAAAATTCATCGTACCCGCTGACCATTTCAATGGGCCTCCCGGTTTTGAGATCGAACAAAGTCAAATCCACGGCGCAGCCGCGATTGTGGCGCGAGCCTTTGGCAGGATCGGCTACGAACATTCTTTTATCCGCCGACGTCGCTTCCCAAAACATTTTAGTGACGTACCACGGGCGATAAGCGTCGTGAATCAAAAGGCCAAAGCCTTTTTGTTTGAGCTTGCGCTGTGCGCGCACCAGCGCCTCGGCAGCCGGCCGTTGCAAAAAAGCTTTTTGCTGATCGTAAAAAACCATGCTCATGAAATTGTTCGTGCTCGCATAACGAATGTCGTATTTGATCGAGGGTTCGAGCATGCGCAATTCGACTAAATCCGAGGGCAACAATTCTCCGTTTTCCGGCGGCGGCTGCGAAGCCAAAGCGATTTGCCGCAATTCTTCTGCCGGCTTGAGCGGTTGAATGCGAAAAGTTTCGCCTGTCGCTGTGCCCACTGCGCGGCGCTTGAAAACAACGCTCGCGGCCTCGACTTGTGTCGCCTGGCCAACGCTGTCTCTCGTAAAAATCAACTTCTCGCCGTGATACAGGCCGTAATCCGGAAACAAAAAAGTATCCGGTGATATCTCCTGCAACGGATAATTAAAAAACCATTCGATCAACGCATGCATTTGCCCATCTTTTTCCAACACATAAAGCGTGTTGTGATCCCATCCGTATTCGCCGATGAGTCCCTCCCACCAGCGCGGAATCGCTTCCGGCTTGTGGTTGGGTTGGCGGACAAATAGCTCGTTGCCAAAACGCAGCTTCTCCCCTTCCGGAATAATGCGCGCGCCGTAAGCCAGGCGATCGTCAACCATCAACGTATCGCCGAGCGCTTTCAAGCGAAACAAAAATTCATTGAGGGCCAGATACAAATGGCCGTCGCGTTCGATTAATTCGAAACGAGTTTCGTTCGTCGCATATTTTCCGGCCCAGCGGCGCGCAATCTCCGGGCGAATCGAATCCGGCGCCGTGAATTTTGGCAAAGGTTGTTCCTGGCGTTGTGCCAGCATCAACGCCAGCGCCTGATCGGCAATGCGCGTCACCACATGATTGGCGCAATCCAAAGTCGTGACGACCACCGCGCCGAATTTCATTTCCGGCAAAGCAGCCAGCTCCGTAGCGAAGCCATAAATCGCGCCGCCGTGCCCGATGCGGCGATAGCCCTGAAACTCAGAAAGCGCAAAGCCGAGGCCAAAGCCATTTTTTGCCGAAGCCCCCGCAAATTGTGACGTCCACATTTGGTCAATGGTTTCCGGCTTGAGAACTTTCCCGCGCGCGCCTTTGCCGCCATTGAACAACACGCTCATGAATCGCGCGAGATCGGTGACGGGCGCATACATGCTTCCGGCCGGGGCCATGCCCAATTGAAAAGTTGGAGCGAGAAACCGGCGCTTGTCATAAGTCCACATGTAAGCTTTTGCCAGCCTGGCTTGAATTTTAGGCGTGGGCGCGAATGCGCTGTTGTTCAAACCCAACGGCGCCAGCACGGCATGCTGCAAATACTCGGCAAAAGGTTTGTTTTTTTTCTTTTCTAAAACATAACCGACCGTCCCAATGCCGGCGTTGGAATATTTGATGCGCGATTCCGGCTCGTAAACCAATGCCGTTTGATTCAGACTTGCAACTGTTGCCGCCAAAGAGGGTTCGGTGGGGTCAAAATAATTTCCCACCGGCGGCTCGCGCACCAGGCCGGCACGATGCGACATGAGCTGCCGCAGTGTGAGAGCTTTCTCGAAGTGGCTTTGCGGTTTGAATTCGTCCAGATAATTTGTAATCGGCGCATCGAGATCAAGCTCGCCTTGCTCAACCAGTTGCATCACGCCGATATCGGTAAAAAGTTTGGACACCGAGCCGACACGATAAACCGTTTGCGCGGTCGCGGCGATTTGGCTGTCGGGATCGGCCAGGCCGAAGCCCCGTGCCCAAACTGTTTCCTGATCGTCAACTAAAGCGATCGAAAGTGCGGGCAAGCCTTTGTCGTGCATTTCAAGGTTGATCATCTGCTCTAACGCGTGCACAACTTTCACATAATCCGTCCGCGGCCCGATCACACTTTGAGCTTGATCGGTTCCACGGGTGCAATTCAAAAAGAAAAAAACCAACAGCAAACTCAGTGCTGCGCCACTTTTGAACGGTTTCATTCTGCCCTTTCTAGGCGAGGTCAGGTTCTCATATCCGATTTGATTTTATAGCGAGGATCAGTTTGTAGTTGAATGCGCAATTCGGAATCAGCACTACGGACGAAATATAGTTTGCTTAAAGAGGAAAGGCAAGGCGAGTTTCTTGGCAAACGCCGTTTATTCGTTGCTCGAAACTGTTCCTTGCAATCGGTGGCGGGATTGTTATCTTTGTGCAGAAATCATAAAAGCAAAAAGCGCACGCAAAGACTCAAAAGGCCGACCATGCTCACTCTGAACCTCGCAGGCCAAGCTCCATATCACTTGGCCGGTGCTGATCAAATTCCCACCCCGCGCCTGTTAATTTTTCACGATCGCGTCGAGCGCAACTTGCAAAAAATGCGAGGCGATCTCGAAGCGATTGCGCCGGGCAGCGGGTTTCGCCACCTTTGCCCCCACGTCAAAACCAACAAATCGGCGCTGATCACAAGCGTGATGAGAACCGGCGGCATCACAGATTTCAAAGTCACGATGCGGGAAGTTGAAGTCGCGCTCGCCGCCGGCGCGAAGAATATTTTTGTAGCCTATCCTCTGCTTTCCCATGATGCCCGCACACTGGCGCGATATGTCAAAGCGCATCCCGAAACCAATTTTCAAGTGCAAATAGGCAGCGCCGCGCATGCGGAAATTTTAGCCGCGGTGGCACGAGAAGAAAAAATCACCTGGCATTATTTTTTGGACATTGACGTCGGCATGCGTCGCACGGGTATGCCGGCTGAACAAGCGTTGCCTTTGTTCGAAGAAATCTCGCCCAGCTCCAGCTTTCGTTTTGTGGGATTGCATGGCTACGATGGCCACAATCATTCTGCTCAAGCGGGAGAACGCCGGGAAGAATCACAGCGCTCCATGGCCCATTTAATCGAGCTCACACGAAAATTTTACGCGCGTAAAATTCACCTGCCTCGCCTCCTGGCCGCCGGCTCGCCGGCGTATCGCTTCGATCTTGAAATTCTTTTGCGCGAAATTCCCGCGGAAACTTTGGTGCAAGTCTCACCCGGCACGTGGATTTTATGGGATTCCAATTACGAAGCTTTAGCTCCAGGCGAGTTTGAAATCGCGGCGGTGATTTTGGCGCAAGTGCTGGAAGTGAGCGCCTCCCACCGCCTCACGCTGAATCTCGGGCACAAACGCTGGGCCGTCGATCAGGGGCCAGTACAGCTTTTCAGCCGGCCGGATATGAAAGTCGTTTCTTTCAGCGAAGAACATACGGTGCTGGAGCATTCGGCGCAGGAAAAATTCGAAATCGGCGACTACGTTTTGATCGCCCCGCGCCACGTGTGCCCGACGGTGAATTTATATGAAACTTTTTCTTTCATCGGAGCACGCGGCGAGATTGAGATTGCTTCGTCGCCGGTAGATGGAAGGAATCGATGACGGCGCCTCGGGTAGAAATGCTCTGTTATTCGAAATTTGTTTAAGGTATATCATAGAGGAAGAATTTATGATGATGAGGCATGTACTTTCTGCAATTTTGTTCCTGAACATAATCAATCCGAAGCCGGCTGCTTCACAAGACAGTCTGATCGTTGACCGTCGCCTTGGGCAAATTCAACAGCAAATATCAGCGCTGCAGCAGGAATTGGTCAAGTTGAATCAAAATTTCGGCAGTGTTTCTCAAGAGTTCAGCCGGCTGCAGAAAAATTCCGATCCTCAACGCATGCCGCAAAGATTAACCGAACTGGAAATGAGTCTCGAGAAATTGGAGAAGGAAGTTAAGACTTTCGATGGAATGGAAGAAAAATTGAAAAGGGATTTGCCTTGGGAGATTTTTTCACGCTTGTTTACCATCGGCACCGTTTTGCTCACAGGTATGCTGGCGCTCATTGGCTATGTCATCTCCAAGCAGTTCGTTTATCAATATCTCAAGGAAAACGGCATATTTGACAAACTCGCTGAAAAGGCGGTAAAGGAAGTCGCTCCCAAAGTCGTTGAGGTCGTCAGCCCGCGGGTGGCAGAGGAAGCTACTAAGACTCTGATGGAATACGTCGGGAAATTTCTACGCGAAAACACTAACTTGGGAGAAACGGTAACAGGCTTTGCCATACAGGCTGTTGCCGAGGAGGACCGTTTTGAATATAAAGTCAACGGCGCCAAAATGCTGATTGAGTTTGGCGACATTACAGAACAAAAAAGCCAGGCCCTCGTGAGCTCGGATGACACGTTTCTGCACATGGCTGGCGGTGTGGCAAAAAGAATTTTGGATATCGGTGGGCAGGAAATTTTGAGCGAAGCCCAAAGCCGAGCGCCAATAGCGCTGGGTGAAGTGGCAGTGACCGGCGCCGGCAAGCTAGAGGCGAAGTTCATTTTTCATCCGGCGGTAATTGACATTGCTGCCGGAATCTATCCTAATGATGTTCTCATCACCACCGCCGCGCGCAACTGTTTTAAAAAGGCGGAAGAGCTCAAACTACGCTCGATCGCTTTTCCCGCAATCGGCGCAGGTACGGGAGGATTCTCAGCGCAACGCTCTGCCGAGCTTATCGCACAGATTGCGCACGAAATTTTGCAAGGAAAAACCTCTTTGGTGCAAGTCCATTTGGTGATTTTTAAAAAACAACATTTGCAAGATCAACCCAAGACATTATTCGATCGCATCTTGAAAGCAAAATAATCTTATGAGCAAAGTTTACTTCCATTTTCTCACACCTGTTATTCTGACGATCGTAACGATCATGTTGTTAAAGTTCGCACCGCCGGCCAATCAAGAATTGATCGTGGGTTATAATGCAGTCATTTATGCTATTGTCGTAGCGTGGAGAATTTTAGTAGATCGATCATCATCCTTGTCGCCATCGACCTCCTTGAAAAAACTTCCAGACGGAGGTGAAATCCCGCATGCTTTGCAGGAACTTGCTTTTCGTGAATATGAGTACATTCGCGAAACGATGGCGCAAGCGATGAATGACCGCCATACCATGGTCAACTATTTTTTGTTGGCCACAGGTGTCGTACTCGCTGCAATTGGCGCTATTTATAGCCAGGAAGGAATGAGCTATTCTCCTTACAAAAATCAAATGACTATCGCGATTTGCCTGGCCTTCAATTTGATTTCCTGGGTTTATTTAATGATGTTGATTCGTTTGCGACAGGCATGGTGTGAGAGTGCAGCCGCCATGGACCGCATTAAACAATTTGTGCTCATCAATCATGGTTATTCCGATGAGGAGGCATATTCGCCTTTTCGTTGGCGCCGAGCGAATATTCCGGCAGCGGCAAAAAAAGGAACTCTCTATCACTTCGCTGCCATTCTTATCAGCGTAGTTTCCTCTTCTGGATTAGCAGTGGCCAGCCTCATGCTTCTTGGCGCTGAAGGCGTTCAAACCTGGATTTCGATTCCAATCGGATGGTTTCTCTTCAACTTTTTTTTGCAAAATTCCACCTATAGTATCTTTCTCAAAGAGAACAATAACCGCAGCGCTAACAATTCACATTCGGCAAAAAGTTCCGGAGGCCATTCCGAAACCGTAAAAAACCAGGGCACGGTAAAAGCAAATTCCGCCGTTGTGATACAGTCTCAAGTTGTTGCCAAGCCACAGCATTCTCGCACCGTCATTTTACGTGAGCGCGAAACGGTTTATGACGGTTTTTTCAAAGTAGAACGCGCAGTTTTACAATTCGAAAAATTCGATGGCACGTTGAGCAAAGAAGTGCAAAGGTTAAATTTCGAACGCGGCCACTCCACAGGCATTCTATTGTATGACGAAGCTGCTCGCGAGTTCGTTCTCACTGAGCAATTTCGCTACCCGCCTTATGCCGATAATCCGGCAAACGGCTGGCTGACGGAAGTGATTGCCGGCATGGTTGACCCGGGAGAAATGCCTTTGCAAGCGGCAATCCGCGAAGTCTTGGAAGAAACAGGATACGAAGTGCGGGAGGCGGAAGCGTTGGTTGAGTTTTATGTTTCGCCGGGAGGATCTTCCGAACGCATTTCCGTTTTTTGGGGAAAGTTAGGTCAACAACCCAACGCGGGCGGCGGCAAAGCGGGAGAACAGGAAGATATTCGCATGGTGCGCATGTCCGTCGCGGAGGCTTATCAAAAATTGGAGGAAAGATTTTTCAAAGACGCCAAAACCATTATTGCTTTGCAAGCGGTGCGGCAGCGCGTAATGCTCGAAACGAGGTGAGGTCATGCTGCAAGGACCTTTTTAATATCTAAAGAGTCAAATCAGTGCAAAAAAGCAAAGATTTTCGGGACACAAAAACAAACGGACACGAAATATTTTTTGTGTCCGTTCAGTTTTGTGTCCTGTTTGGTTCCGGCTTGTCCGGATTGTGCCATAAGGCAATCAATTGTAGAACAAAATTCTAAAAGGTTAAGGCAAAAAAAATTTTGGGCAAAACGATTTTAAAACATCGTTTTGCCCAAAATCGTTTTGCCTTAAGTTTTTCTGTGCTGCCCCCAGGGCTACAGTTTTCAGCTCGCCTGAAATTCTGGCGTAGTCTCTTACAAGTTCAAAAGAAAAATCGTCACTTCATGCTTTCGGAAATCGGCGCTGAAATGCGTGCCGCCGTCGTAGGCAGTGAAGGCGTTGCCGAGGTGGTTGAGCCGGCGAGGCGAAGTTGAACGCGATCGCCGGCCATTGCTTTCAAACTGTCGCCGGCGCTGGCCATGAAGCGTGCCAGCTCCAGCAAACCCTGCCCGTTCAACAAGAGCACAAACTCTCCTTTTCCCACGGCGTTGTAACGCTCGGCAAATTTTGCCGTGACCGCTTGTTTGTTGACCAAAAATTCCAATTCCATGCCGGCGCGCCAGCCGGATCGCGCCAGCACGGTTGCCGGGATGTTGGTGATCAAATTGCCATAGTGATCGCGATGCAAAATTTCGCCGGTGATGCTGCTGTTTTTATATTCGGCCGCGGCGCGATCCAACTGCATGGGCTCCGATACCGCCGGTCCGGCTTCTTCCATTTTTTTCCCTTTGGAAAGATGTGCCGCCGCCGGCGCGAACACGTCGCGGCCATAAAACGTGTTGGAAATTCCGCCGCGCCGAAACCACAGCACATTGTTGACCTCCACCGCGCGTTTGCAGCCGAACGATTTGATCACGTCCGTGAAAATGCCGTTGTCCGGCCCGACGAAATATTTTTGATCGACGGTTTCAAGAATAATCGGCTTGCGCGAGCTGCCGGACTCAGGATCGACGATGGCGACGAAAATCGTGCCCCGGGGAAATTCGCGCGCAGCCGTAGCCAACAAATAACTGGCTTCGCGGATATTGTAATCGGGCGCAGCGTGGGTTAGACTCAGAATGCGAGCGTCAGGGTTGATGGATACGATCACGCCTTGCACCGCGCTGGCGTAGGGATCATCCCAACCGTAATCCGTGAGCAGAGCAATCGTCCGTTGCGATTTACAGCCGCAGAACAAGGCGATCGCGCTGCAGAAGATAATGATGATTCGTTTTAGCATTTCCTTCCTCCGTATTGCTCTTTGAGCACTTCCAGGTAACCTGTCATTCAGAAAAATCTTGTGAAGAATTGAGTGCAGTGCCAGTGCATCACAAGATTCCTACTGAATGACAGGGCGCCGAGCAGGCGCGTTTTCAAGTCGGTGAGCAGGATACTCCCCTCTCCTACTCACGCAGGTAACAGGTGCAAGTCCGACCCGTGCGATCTCGTGTATCGTACGGAACGATGGG